>Ga0302325_10000380_pt1 | contig 124839 bp, 116 predicted proteins | sample Palsa_T0_2_FD_201948 | JGI IMG/M metagenome (GOLD analysis project Ga0302325, IMG submission 201948) | Peat permafrost microbial communities from Stordalen Mire near Abisko, Sweden - Palsa_T0_2 | ecosystem: Environmental > Terrestrial > Soil > Palsa > Peat permafrost | place: Sweden: Abisko...
CAGACGCGAGCCTCTTAGCTTGAGTAGTGCGTCTGTCTCGCTCAGACGCGAGCCTCTTAGCTTGAGTAGTGCGTCTGTCTCGCTCAGACGCGAGCCTCTGAGCTTGAGCAATGGGTCCGTCAGGCTCAGACGCGAGCCTCTGAGCTTGAGCAATGCGTCCGTCTCGCTCAGACGCGAGCCTCTGAGCCTCAGCGATGCGTCCGTCTCGCTCAGACGCGTGCCTCCGAGCGTGAGCAATGCGTCCGTCTCGCTCAGGCGCGAGCCTCTGAGCTTGAGCAATGCGTCCGTCTCGCTCAGACGCGAGCCTCTGAGCTTGAGCAATGCGTCCGTCTCGCTCAGGCGCGTGCCTCCGAGCTTGAGCAATGCGTCCGTCTCGCTCGGACGCGAGCCTCTGAGCTTGAGCAATGCGTCCGTCTCGCTCGGACGCGAGCCTCCGAGCTTGAGCAATGCGTCCGTCTCGCTCAGACGCGAGCCTCTGAGCTTGAGCAATGCGTCCGTCTCGCTCAGACGAGTCGGTCTGAGGGTGACAGAGGCCCGTCTGCCCCCGACAGCAAGGCGAGCGCGGGCCAACATCGGTGCCCTCAGGATATGGACAAACTTCCCTCCCCACCGCATGCTTGCGCCTCGCTTTGGCCAATGGCCACCATCGGGAGGGATTCATGAAATGGCATGTTGCGCTCGTGGGATGCGTCACCGCTATGGCGGTGCTGCCCATCGGTTGCGGAGGAAAGTCGGCCAGCTTGGAAGGCTCGGGGTCGAGCGGTGGGATGGCTTCGGGCAGCAGCGGCGGGTCGGGGTCGAGCGGTGGGATGGCTTCGGGCAGCAGCGGCGGGTCGGGGTCGAGCGGTGCGGCGTCTGGTAGCGGAATGAGCGGCTCGACCCCGGGCACGACGTCGGGAAATGGCGGCGGCAAAGTCTGCTCTTTCGGCGACCCGAGCTCGACATTCAATAACTGTGTCTTTGCGCCTTGAGGGAGGCTGGATCATGCAAATCAAGATTGTAACAGTCGACGTCCGTTTGTCGGAAAACACGAAACGCGCCGTACGATGGGTCGCCTTGCCTCTCGTCGTCCTCGCGGGGTCGATAGCGGTCGCTCACGCTTACGATACGACGTGGATAGCAACCGGTCAGCCCGTGTCCGCGACGAGTCTCAAGGCGGATCTCGATTCGATCCAAACGCAGCTGGCGGCGTTGTCGGACGCGGGAGCATCCGTGCAAAGCGCGGTCGCGAGCATCGCCAGCTCGAGCGCGGTCTCCGTCGAAGCCGATGGGGCGCAGAGCGCCGGCGCGGTCGTCGTGCCGAGCGCGACCTTCGTCCCCCTGCCCTTTAGCAAGGTCGATTGGGATGCGCTCGGCGAATACAACTCCAATACTGGGTTTGCGCCCCTCTACCCGGGGGTCTATCAGGTGTGCGCCTCCGTCTATTGGCTTGAGGGGGTCCCCATTTCCAGCGAGCTCGACGTCCTCGTCGACGGCAGCCGTTTTCGGGCGATCGGCGGCGTCAGCGCGAGCGTCTTCTGCGGAGGATGCGTGGATGTCAACCTCAGCGCAGGCCAGCACGCGACGGTCGCGGTGTATCAGGCCAGCGGATCGAGCCAGACCGTTCAGGTCAATACCTGGTGGTCGTACATCAATATTCATCGCCTGTACTGACCCTGTCGATGCTCTTTGGCTCATGGGACGGGGGCGCTCGGCGTGCCCAGCCAATTTCCCCGCCGCATCCCGCCAAGGGCGCCAGAGAGGCGTCCTTCAGGCACATTCAAGTAGACCCCGGCCCGAGCGACGCGCAAGGTAAGCTCCTCCCGAGGTGATCCATGGGCGGGGTGCTGACGAAGGCGAGCACTGTGGTCGGCGCGATCCAGAGCGCGTTTGAGACAGAGGGCTACGAGGATGTCGGCAACGACGTGATCCGCGCCGTTCTAAAAGACGAGCAAGTGGACGTGCCGGCATCAGCGTTCGATGCCGCGCTCGAATTCTTGGACCATAAGCGCGATCGCGAGGTCCTCATCGACGCCGACGCCTGGGAGGACTTTGAAGCCTCCCTCCCGGCCATCGTCGCAAAGCACTTGTGACCGCGTCGCTCCTCTAGGGCGTACACCCCGCGTTCATGTCGCCGAAGGCACGTATCTCCCAGATCGAATAGCCGTACTCCGCTTGGCACCGCATGGTCCCGTAAATGCGCAGGTAGCGCCCGACGCCCGAGATTTTCTCGACGTCGTCATTGGTCCAGTCCGAGGGCGCGTTCTGCCAGACGATGGGGTTGGTCGTGAGCGACTTGAGAGACGTCCAGGTCGTCGCGTCGTTGGAGACGTCGAGGTCGTAAACACGCGCGCAGGCCGACTGCCAAAGAACGTCGACTTCGCTGAAATAGACCGGGAAGCCAAAGTCGACTTCTATCCAGGACGGATCGACTTGAAACCGGCTCTCCCAGCGAGTGCTCAAGTTGTGGTCGATCGCGTTGGCCGCGACGAGGCTGCCCGGGGACGCGTCGAGGAGCTCTTCGACGGAGGATGCCGTCGCGGAGACTGGGTAAAGCAGGCCCGCTCCGCAGGCCGACCCGCCGTCGCCGGTTGCGCCACTGCCGGCCAGGCCACTCGAGGCTCCGCCGCTCGCCGTCACGCCACTCGATGTTCCGCCGCTTGGCGCCGCGCCACTCGATGCGCCGCTCGGGGATCCGCTTGCGGAGGCGCTGTCGCTCGCCGTTCCGCCGCCGGACGCCGCGCCCGTCGACGAGGTGCTTGCGGAGACCGCGCCGCTCGCCGCAACGCCCCCGCTCGATGTGCCGCTCGAAACGCTCCCGCTCGATGCGCCGCTCGAGAAGGCTGCATCGCTCGAGCCGTCGTCGCCGCCCAAGGAGGGTTGCTCGCCGGTGCTGTCACCGGTGGCGCACCCCACGGCGATGATGCAGCCCAAAGCTGTAACGCGATTGACCCAGGTCTCAATCATCACCTGGGCCCCATGATCGTGGGGGGGATGGACTGAATCCCGAAGTTCTCCCAAGACGGGGTGTGGTTGGCGCCGGTCTCCGGCTGGTTCCAGAGATAGAGAGCGCTGTGCGTCGTCAGGTTTCCGGTCGGGTCGACCACGAACGCGGTGACGTACAGTTGGGGGGTGTTCATGGCGAAGGGATCGCGGCGCGAGCTGAAGATGACCCAGTAGAATCGGCGTCCGTCGAGGGCGATTCCCACGTCCGGAGCCGTCTTCGGCCAGCTATTGGTGACGCCTGGGCTCATCTGCATCGTGCACGCAGGAGGGTCGTTGGCGACAAACCGTGAGGCCGTGCCGCCGGCGGCGGGCACGACGTCGACCTCGGCCCCCGGGTTGTCGTACATCGTGACCGGCATGCCCTTGGCGTCGGTGACAGCGGTCGTTTTCGAAAAGACGATGTAACTGTCGTCCGGCGAGAACGCCGGGTAGTACTCGTTCGCGGTGGGGTCGCTGGCGCCGGCGACCGGCGTTGCATTCCCGCCCAGCTTGTCGTTGTACGGAACCGTGTAGATGTCCGCCGGGCCGTTCAAGAGCCGTCCGGTGGTGGAGCTCGCCAGCGAGACATAGGCAATCGTGCTGCCGTCGTGGCTCCAGGAGGGCGCACCGGCTGCGCCTCCCTTGGTCTGTTGCGGGTCTCCAGTCAATGCGAGCTTGCCCCACTGGCCGGTAGTCTGCGTCGCTTCGAGGTCGATCCAGACAAGCTCGGACTGCTCCTGGTACATGGAGATTTCGATGCGATCGCCGGACGACCAGTGCGCTGGCGAGAAGGTGCTTATCCCAAAAGCGTTTGACGCCAGAAAGGAGCTCGCGCCGGCGCCGAGCCATGGCGGGGCCAAGCCGGTTTGTTGGGGCTGGATGTTGGCCAGGGTGTTGGCCCAATCCGGTCCGCCTCCGAGGATGCAGAAGGACGCGTAATCCCCGTCGGGCGTCGCTGTATGGCAGCCAACGCAATTCGTACCGGCGGGTTGCTGCACCTGCCCCGGCGTGAGAACCGACTCCACGACCTCGTCGCCGATGCGAAAGCCTTCTAGAGCGGTGCCGCTGGTCGTCGTCCAGTAGACGATCGATCCTGGCGCTGGAACGGGCGCGATGGCCATCGTCGCCGTCGACCCGGCCGAAACACCCGTCAAGGCACCTCCGCTTAGCGCGCCACCGCGAACGGTCACCGTCATGGGCTCGTCGTACGAGTCCTCTTGCAAGGCCGTCCACATATCCTTGGGCATCGTCCACAAGTTCTTGGTCGTGTAGACGACGAGGGCATTCGCTTGATTGCCTACTTGGAGGCGGACCTCGAAGAGATTTTCGCCGACCGGAACCACCCAGCGGAAGCTCGGTCGAAGCCAGTTTCTCGGATAAAGAGCGCCCGTCTCGGGCTCGATGAGACAAGGGCCACCCGCTTGCGCCACCTGGCCCGCTCCGGCAAAGAGGGCTGCGGCGCTGCTCGGTGTCGCGGCGCCACCGGTGGCGTCGACAACGGGAGCCGAGGGCAGATCCATGTAAGTCCTCCCCGCGACCTTGGTGTCGGTGGCGGGCGTTTCGACCGCCGACGCCGCGCCTGCATCGAAGCCGACGCCCGGGGCGCCGGACCCGGGCATGACCGTCGTGATGGCGCCCAACCCGCTGCTCGGTTCGGCGGCGGCGCTGTTGACGCCCGACGCTGGCGCGCCGCTGCCGGCGCCCGAGGAGGGGGTGCCGCTGCTGACGCCGGACGCGGGAAAGAGGTCTCCCACGCTCACTCTGCCTTCACACGCGCTCGAGGCGCACGCGAGCGTCACGGCAACGGCTGTCGCACTCTGCAGGCTTCTAAAGCTCACGTGGGGCCTCCGACCAGACTGAGTGAGGCCAGGCGTTACCGATTATGATCCGACCCACTCAAAAGTGCCTCGATCCGGGGCCGATGAGCCGAATTGGGGAAATCGCGCGCGAATCGCGCTCCGCGTTCGTTCGCTTCCTCGCGCCGGCTCAGAGCAAGGAGCGCCTCGATGGCAATGACCTCCCGCTCCTGCGCGAGCGCGCCGGTGGCGAAGTGGGACGCATGCCGATCGGCGAGAGCCAAGGCCGACGTCGGATTATCGCGTAGCGCGGCTTGCGCCGCTTGGAGCAGGGAGATCTCGCTCTCGGCCGACACAGGAGGGGCAGCACTAGCCGCTGTCACTGCATTTGCGGTCGGGAGCCGGGCTGGCGTCGGCGTCGACGCGACGACTGGAGCCGGGTGCGCTGGGAAGACCGGCTCGGATGCGCTCTCGGGCGATGGCGCAGGGGCCAGCGGGGCCGACGCAGGCGGACGGGCCAATGGCGCGGAGGCGCCCGACACCGGCACCTCCCCTGTTGGCCGAGGCGTCTGGCGGAGCCCGACGATAGCGCCGCCCCCCACCGCAACCGCGAGCGTCACGGCAACCCCCACCTTGAGAGCCGCTGTCGCGCCGACGCCCTTTGCGGCCCCACTTGCCACCGCGCCGTCACCACCGCCCGTCGCTCCCGCGATCCCTCCACCTGCAAGCGGACCAAGGCGCGCCGCAAGCGTCCGCATTCTCGCCGGATCCGGCAAATCGGTTTGCCCGGAATGCACCAGCAGGCGCAGCAGGCCCGAGGCGCCGGACTTGGGGTCGGACAAGCGGGGGGGGGCTTTCATGGCGAGTGTCCTCGTGCGCGAAGGCCCTCGACGGCCGTTTCGACTTCGCGGCGCGCGGCGTGCAGTCGCGAGTAAGCGGTTTGCAGCGGGCATTCCAAGGCGACGGCGACCTCGCCCATCGGGAGCCCTTCGATCTCGTAGAGCACGAAGACGGCGCGCTTTGCGTCGTCGAGTTGGTCGAGGATGCCGTCGAGCAGGACCCTGGCCTGACCGGCGGCCACGTGCTCTTCCTGGCCCGGCTCAATTGCGGGCTCCGCCCCGAGCTCCGACGGAGTCTCGCGTCGCGCGCGCGCCCGTCTCCGGTACTCCGAAGCAACCCGAACACAGATGCTGTACAGCCACGTGCGCACCGACGAGCGCCCCTCGAACCCTGGCAGCTTGCGATGAACCGTCACGAAGACCTCCTGAAGGACGTCGTCGGCGTCCTCATCGGGGACGCCCAGACGTCGCAGCACGCGCCATGCGAACCCCGCAAACTCCCGGAACACGGCCGCAGTGCTCGGGCTAGAAATGGCGCTCGCGTCCACCGTTCGATTGTCTGCTGCGCTGGGGGTCACGGGATTCGACTCAGGACCGACCTCCCAATGAGTGGCGCGCGGCACGGCGGATTATGAAACCGGATGCGCCAAACGTGCGCCCGTCAAGGCACCGAAAGGAGCAGCCCGAGGTCGGCGTGCGCCGCCACCAGGCCCGGATCGAACAGGTCTCGGGGGGCGCCGGCAGCCTCGTAGTATACGAAGTCGTCGCGAACGAGCGCAATTCCGAGCTCGCCTCCTACGCGCACCGCGAACGGCCCCCCGAGTGGCACGGAGATGTGGCTACTCGCGAGGAGGCGAAAAACCAACACTGTGTTGGATTGTCCGACACTGAAGCCCTCGCTATCGCTCTCTACGGCCGCGAGCTCCCCGCCAGCGCAAAGGTCGAAAGCCAGCCCTCGGGAGCTCTCCAAGTGCAGCGCGCAGATCGCAGCGCCGCCGCTGGTGGAAGCCAGGTGAACGGAAGCTCCGGCTGCAGCGAATCGCCGCTGCGATACGTAGTCCCGTCCGAACAGCTCGACCGCCCAGGCTCTCGGCGCCTTCACGCTGAGCCCCACTTGCACCCCCGCGGCGGGCGCGGGCAACACGCCGAAACCGAGGACCGCCTCGAGGCTGGACGCGACTTTCCACGGGATCGGGGTCGCGCGGGGTGCGGGCGGGACGGTCTCGGTTCGCGTCAGCACGATCGGAGGTTGAGCCCGTGGGGTGAGCGCCACGGGATGGAGAGCCGCGTCGGGATCGATCATCAACGCGATGGCCAGAGCGGCGGCGTCCCTCAAGGGACCGCAGTCGGGTGCGTCGCTCGTGAGCTCCCTCGTGCCGAGGACCAAGCCGCCCACGTCGCGCAGCTCGACGAGCGCCCGCCAACGTCCCGATTCGACCGAATGCTCGGCGCGCCCTTCGATCGAAAGATCGGCTTGTGACGGCGATACGAGGGCGTGACGGCCCAGCCACCCCTCGACCTCTCTTGCGATGGCCGGCGCCCCTCCGCAGCCTTCCGCTCCAGGGAGCTCGACCCAGCTCAGAGAGACCGTCCGTGATGAGTCGGCTATGGCCGGGCGCGCCGTGAAGCCGGAGACGCAAGCCAGCACGAGAACAAGCGCGACCGCGTGTCTCCTGCGCCCCGCCAAGCGCCCCGAACGCATCGATTCGCCACCCTAACCGAAGGACCACGCGCCGTCATGAGGAGCCCACCGCGGCAAGTACGCGGCAGCTCGCGGCGTACCGCGCGTACCGCCGTCCTCGGCTTGTAGGCTCTCGCGCGCGAAGGGTACCCTGGCCTGCCATGCGGGCACGTGTCTTCGCGCGGGCTCCGGCGCTCGCGTCCTTCTTCGATCGCGAGCCCGACATCCTGGACCACGCGGTCCTTGTCCTGCTCGTGGCCGTGGCCGGGGCTCATGCATTCGTTTTCGACGGGGTAGCCGGCGCCCGCGACGCCAAGGACCTGGCGCTGCGCGCGCTCACGATCGTGCAGATCGGTCTCTTCGTGACGACCGCCGGGACTACCGCGCGCCTGCTCACGCTCGGGCGCGTTCGGTGGCCCGCGGCGCAGACGCTCGGAGCGACGATCGCGCTCGCCCTGCTCGCCCTCGAGCGGACGCATCGCGCGCTCTTCGGTCGCACCTTTGGCTGGACCGACGTCAAGCTCGCCTGGGAGGCGACCCGCACGGGGGCGCTCCCGGTCGACTTTCGCACGGTCGCCGCGTTTCTGCTTGCCTGCGGCGCGCTCTGGCTCACGCTCGCCACGCTGCTCTTCGCTCTGGCGCGCGTTCCCCGGAGCCGGCCCGTCGTCGCGCGCGCGTCCGCGCTCGCTCCGTACACGCTCGTGGTCCTCGCCGCGTTCGGCTCGTTCGGAGCCGGCGCTCTGGGGACGAGCACCGACGCGGCTGTGTTGCGCTCGCGAGAGGCAGTCCCGTGGGACTCGCGCTCCGAGCAAGGCGCCGCGGCATCCGAGAGCGGTGACCCGGCAACCCGAGAGCCCTTTAGCGTGTCGTCGGCGGCGCACGTTTTTCGCCTGCTGCAGACACGCCGCGCGCGCGTGCTCGAGGGTCCGCTGACCGTTCGGACGAAGCCCGATATTCTGCTCATTCACGTCGAAGGCCTTCGCGCGGACATGGTGCGTGAGGACATTGCCCCAAACCTCTTCGGCTTCGCGCGCGATTGCCTTGGCCCGACGCACCACTACTCGACCGGGAACAACACCGGCGGCGGCATGTTCGGGCTCTTGAACGGGCTCTCGGCCTACTACTACCCGCTTACGCGCAAGAGCGGCGCAAAGCCGATCCCGCTCGAGGTCCTGCGGCGTCTCGGTTACTTCGAGTCGACGTACTTCATCAGTAACTTGCTGACCTACGAGAACATCTACGATCTCTACTTCAAGGGCCTGTCGGACTTTACGTACGCGGGCGTCGAAACACCGGTCGACGTCGCGGACGCCCGCATGGTCGACGCCTACCTCGCTGCGCGCGCGCGCCGAGACCCGGGCCGTCCGTACTTCGACTACTTCGTCTTCGATTCGACCCACTACGACTACGACTATCCCCTGCCCTTCGAGCGCTTCACCCCCGTCGACACGCTGGGCATCGGCGCTCGCGACGGGCTCCTCGTGGGGCCGGGCATCAGCGAGCAGCTGTCGCGCCGAGGCCCCGCCATACGCAATCGCTACAAGAACAGCGTCTTTTACGTCGACTCGCTGATAAAGCGGATCCTCGATGCTCTGAGAGCCTCGGGCGCGCTCGACCGGACGGCGATCGTGATCACGGGGGATCACGGCGAAGAGTTCTGGGAGAAGGGGAGCTTCGGGCACGGAACGGCGTTTCACGAAGAGCAGGTGCGCGTCGCGTTCCTGATGCGACTGCCGGGCGCTCGCCCTACGCGCTACGAGTACGGGTCGCACGCGGACGTGATGCCGACGCTGTTCGACTTCATGGGCCTCGAGACCCCCAGCGGACCCTTTATGACCGGCAAGTCGCTTCTTGGCTACGACGCCGCTCTCGACGCAGCGGTGGTGGGCGAAGGGCTCACCGGAGACCAGGCCGGGCTGTGGTACGCGGTGATGACCGAGGCGCAGAAGGTCGTCTTCCGCGACAAGGAGCCGTTCGCCATCCGGGAGGTCCGCGGCGAGAGCGACGAGGCCATGACGACCTACGATCCGGACCTTGCCGCGGACGCCGTGCTTCGAGCGCTCACGTCAAAAGAGCTAAGGTGAACCGTTACGGCAGCTCGGCGTTGGTGATGGCAATCGCGTCGAGGTCGAAGCCGTTGGTGTCTCGACCTCCGGCTTCGGGGCAGTCCTCATGCGTCTTGTCTACAATCCTCACGTACCGCGCATGGGAGAGCCCCACGGTCGCGAGATCGAGCGCGAGCCCCCCCGAAGCGCTCGGGTCCACCGGCGAGATGCCGTTCTGCGGCGTCGAGTAGACGACCTGCCAGCCCCCGCACATCCCGTAAGGAGGCGCGACGCCCGTGCCGTCGGCTGCCGCGGGGTCGAGCGTCGGCGTACACGGGAACGGAGCCCAGGTGACGCCGTCGTCGCTGACGCTCACTTCGCCAGGCTCGGCGTACGGATCGCTCGCGTTGCCGTCAATCCAGAATGGATTCTCGAAGACGATGAAGTCGGGGCCGGGGCCATCGACGATCGCGTTGGGCGCGAACGAGACGACGATGCTCCCTCCGCTTCCGAGCGAAACGACGTCTGTGCTTCCGCGGTCCGCACCTCCGCCGACCGGAGGCCCTTCGACGATGCCGGGCATCCCGGACTGGCCAAAGCCCGTGCATCCGGTCGGCGTGAACGAGATGACCGAGGTCACGAACCTGTCGGCGCGAAGGATCAGGCCTGCGTCGCCGACGCGATAGCCGGCGTCGGAGCCCTCGGTGGACGAGCTGCCCGCCGTCGCAGACGACGAACCGCACCCGGCGCCGGTGATGGCCAGAAGAAAGACGGGTACCCGGATGTAAAGCTCGCGCGCGTGCGCCGTCAGGGCGCGGGCCACAGCTGCGCCCCTCCGACAAACCCGTTGGTCAGCGAGAAGGGATTCTGGCCGAGCGTCGTGACGCCGCCGTCGCCCGAGCTCACGGAGAGCACGCTTATCCCCGACGGCCCGCCGTCCGCGCCGTAGTCTTGCGTCACGCCGACGAGGTTACCCTGTCCGTCGACGCTGAAGGTGTCTGGCGCATTCGGGATGGCCGGCCCAAGCGTCGTCGTCGTGGGGTCCCATGCGTAGGCGGTATCGAGCTGCAGGATCACGTGGTGCGGGTCGATGTAGAACATCGCCTGCGGGTAGGCCGACGCCGTGAGGTCAAGCAGCTGATGGGTCGACCCGTCGGTGAGCGAAACGGCCTCGACCTCGCGACGCACGACCGGGCCGACCCCGCCGTCTGCCGCCGTCGTGCTGCAGCCGGTCTCCAGGACGAGCAAACGGTTGTTGGGCGCGTCGTAGACCATCGGTGAAGCCCCGAACGCGGGATCGTAGCCCTCGAGAGCGTAGCCCGAGGTCACGACACCGGCCTCACCGGCGTCCGCGCCGAGCGCCGCGAGAGTGTCGGTGGTCGTATCGATCGCGACAATCGTGGGGCTCGTGCTCGAGCAGAGCTGGCAGTAGCCATTGCAACCGACGTCTCCGCGGTTGATGTTGCCGAGAAGCACGTAGAGGCGGCTGTTTGCCGCGTCGTACCAGCCCGCGGTCATCTCGACGTAGCCGTCCCCCCCCGATTGCAGCTGACTGGTGAGGTCAATGGTCTTGATCGGAGCCCCCGCGTCCACGTTCTGCGAAGAATCGACGACGGCGATGAGATTGCGCGTGTAGCGTAGGACGTACGCTTTGGTCCCGGCTCCAACGACCACCCCGTCGGGGTCGGAGTACGGAGCCGCGAAGCCCGAGTCGGTCTCGTCATCGAGGGCGACGTTCCAGGACGAGGCGACGAGCCACGGCTGTAGTGGGTCGAGCCGCGCGACCACGTCGTTCGCCTGCTCCATGAGCCACGGGCTGGTGGGAGTGACGTACGTCGTGCCGATGAACCCCGGGTAGGTAAAGCGTCCGTCCACCGCCTTGGAATCGAGCCCGAACGCCACGAGCTCACTGGTGCTCGCGCCGTTGTACGAGAGGAGCAGGCGGGGCGGAGGCGTCGCATCGGCCGCATCGGCCGCGCTCGCGTCGGACACCGGGGCCCCGGTGTCTGGCGACTGCGCGTCATGCTGCATCGACGCATCCGCGGCCGGTCCCGCATCGGGCGTGGGCGTCGAGGTGTCGTCCCCGCTGCCGCACGCCGCGAGCCCGGCCGTGCTGAAAAGGAGAAAGGTCGCGAATACAATCCGCTGATTGCGCATGGGTCTCCGTTGCCTGCGCCAACCCCGGCGCCGACGGCTGTCAAAGGGGAGAAACACGCGTCGGACCCGGTCTCCGGACTTCCAGGTGTGGCGCTCTCGCGCCGCCTCCCTCGGACCCTTCCCGGAGGCATCCGAAGATGCTTTCCAGTGGCGCGTCCGAGATCGTCCCCGGTCACCGTGGCGGGGGCCGCGCTGGACTTTCACCAGCTTCCCTACGACCCGGCACGTGATGGCGAGCCCGGGGGCAACACGCCGCCGGACCACCACGGGGGCGCATGTACTCCAAGAGAGCGCCCCACACAAGCAAAGAGCGGCTGACCGAGAGGCGGCTGTTCAAACGCGCCACTGAGCGGATGCGCAAGATCTTCGTTGACGTGGCCTTCGAACCACAATACGAAAGTCTTGTGTTGGCGCCTCTGGCTTTGGGCCAGCGGCTGAAAAGGGAACCCGGCGAACATCCGGGGCTGCCCCGCAGCGGTAATCGAGAAATCGAACCCCACGTAGCGCACTGGTTTTTCTGACCGGGAAGCGGTGGCAAGTAGGAAGCCGGCGAAAGCCGAAACGCTCGTAAGCCCGAAGACCTGCCAGCATCCGGCGACGGGACAAATCCGCAGCCGGTTCGGCCTGGAAGCCTCGAGGGAGGCGGGTAGGTACGAGCTGGCGTGGGGGTCCCGCGTCCGTCCGGCATCCGCCCCGTTTCCCGCGTTGTCTTCCAATCGCCCGCGGGAGCGAGAGGTCGGTCAGAGAGCGAGCGGTCAGGCACCGCTCCCCCACCCCACCGGAGGAGACCATGCTGAGCGAGACCATTCACAGTAACGGCCAGGCGTCGTTGCCCACCCTTGCCGCCAAACGCGACCCCGAGCGCGACCGCACACCGGCCACGCAGACGACGATGCGCGTCAAGAAGCGCGACGGCGCATCGGAGCCGGTGGACGTCAACAAGATCGTCCGGGCGGTGAATCGTTCGTGCGCCGGGCTGCCGGACGTCGACGCCTTGCGCGTGGCGACCAAGACCATCAGCGGGCTCTACGACGGAGCCACGACGCGCGAGCTCGACCGACTCTCCATCCAGACGGCCGCGGGCCTCATCGTCGATGAGCCCCAGTACGCGCGTCTCGCTGCGCGCCTTCTCGCGACCTACGTCGACAAGGAAGTTCGCAACCAAGGCATTCACGCGTTCTCGCAATCGATCGCGCTCGCCCACAAAGTCGGCCTCGTCAACGCTCGCCTTCAGGAGTTTGTGACGAAGAACGCGCGAAAGCTCAACGACGCGATCGAGAGCGATCGCGATCGCGAGCTCGAGTACTTCGGCCTGAGAACGGTTTACGACCGATACCTCCTCAAGCATCCGAAGACGCGCTTGGTCGTCGAGACGCCTCAACAGTTTTTCATGCGCATCGCATCCGCGCTCGCCGAGACCGTGCACGACGCGCTCGAGCTTTACGGTCTTTTCTCGCGGCTCGAATACTTGCCGAGCTCACCGACGCTGTTCAACTCGGGCACCAAGCACGAGCAGCTTTCGAGCTGCTTTCTGCTCGATTCGCCGGACGACCACCTCGAGAACATCTACCAGCGCTACGCGGACGTCGCGCTGCTCTCGAAGTTCTCGGGAGGAATCGGCCTCGCGTACCACCGGGTCCGCTCGCGCGGGTCTCTCATCGAGAGCACCAACGGACACTCCAACGGAATCGTTCCGTGGCTGAAGACGCTCGACGCCTCGGTCTCCGCGGTCAATCAGGGAGGCAAGCGCAAGGGCGCATGCTGCGTTTACCTCGAGCCCTGGCATGCCGACGTCGAGGAGTTTCTCGAGCTCCGTGACAATACGGGCGACGAGGCGACGCGCACGCACAACCTGAATCTCGCGAACTGGATCCCCGATTTGTTCATGAAGCGCGTCGAGGCGGACGCTTCATGGAGTCTCTTCGATCCGAAGCTGGTGCCCGACCTTCCGGATCTCTACGGCGAGGAGTTCGAGCGGCGCTACGAGCAAGCGGAGCGCGCCGGTCTGGCCGCGAGGCGGATAAAGGCGCGAGACCTCTACGCGCGCATGATGCGCACGCTGGCGCAGACCGGTAACGGCTGGATGACGTTCAAGGACAAGTCGAACCGGGGGTGCAACCAGACCGCCCTGCCCGGGAGGACCGTGCACCTCTCGAACCTCTGCACCGAGATTCTCGAGGTGACGTCGAAGAAAGAGTCGGCCGTCTGCAACCTCGGCTCGATCAATCTCGCCCGCCATACGGCCACTGCGACCGAAGGCGCGGTGACCTTCGACTTCGACAAGCTCGCGCGCACGGTTCGCTCCGCCGTGCGCCAGCTCGATCGGGTGATCGACCTCAACTTTTATCCGATCGCGTCGACCAAGATCTCCAACTCGAGGTGGCGCCCTGTCGGGCTCGGAGTCATGGGCCTTCAAGACGTCTTTTTCCAGATGCGACTGGCCTTCGATGCCCCTTTGGCCCGGGCGCTTTCGAAGCAGATCGCGGAGGAGATCTATTTTCACGCGCTGTCGGCTTCCGTGGAGCTCGCGGTCGAGAGGGGTCGCCATCCGGCCTTCGAGGAGACGCGCGCCGCGCGCGGCGAGCTTCAGCTGGAGGCCTGGGGCGTGACGCCGGACGACCCGGCACGTTGGCATGCGCTCCGCGCGAGGATTCAAGCCGAAGGGCTGCGCAATTCGCTTCTGGTGGCGATAGCTCCCACCGCCACCATCGCGTCCATCGCGGGCTGCTGCGAGTGCATCGAGCCGCAGGTTTCGAATCTCTTCAAGCGCGAGACGCTCTCGGGCGACTTTCTTCAGATAAACCGGTACCTCGTCGAGGACCTCAAGGCTCTCGGGCTCTGGACCGATGCGACGCGCGCGAGCTTGAAAGACGCCGAGGGCTCGGTACAGGCCTTGGCCGAGCTCCCGGAATCTCTCCGGGCGATCTATCGCACGGTTTGGGAGATCCCGATGCGCTCGCTCATCGACATGGCGGCCGATCGGGGCGCCTACCTCGATCAAAGCCAGTCGCTGAACCTTTTCATCGAGAACCCGAACATCGGCCAGCTCTCGAGCATGTACTTTTACGCGTGGAAGAAAGGGCTCAAGACGACATACTACTTGCGGTCGAGGCCCGCGACGCGCATCGCCAAGGCGACCCTGGAGACGCCCACGCCCACCTCGCCCGAGGCCGCTGCGGTCGCCTGCTCGCTCGAGAGCCCCGAGGCTTGCGAGGCGTGCCAATGAACGCGCTCAATCGTCCCTCGCGCCTGCTCGACCCCGGCCTATGCCTCACCCTGAGGCCCATGGTCTATCCGCGGTTTTTCGAGATGTACCGAGCATCGATCAAGAACACGTGGACGGTCGAAGAAGTCGATTTCGCGACCGACCTGCGAGACCTGCAAAAGAAGATGACCGACGCCGAGCGCCATCTCGTGCAGAGGCTCGTCGCCTTCTTCGCCACGGGAGACTCCATCGTGGCAAATAACCTCGTGCTCAACCTTTACAAGCACATCAACGCGCCCGAAGCGCGGATGTATCTCTCACGTCAGCTCTATGAAGAGGCGCTGCACGTGCAGTTTTATCTCACGCTCCTCGATACCTACGTTCCGGACCCGGAGCAGCGTGGCCGGGCATTCGCCGCCGTCGAGAACATCCCCTCGATCCGAAAGAAGGCCGAGTTTTGCATGCGCTGGCTCGATGGTGTTCAGGGCCTGCAGCGGCTCGAGACGCGGCAAGAGCGGCGGCGCTTTCTCCTGAATCTCATCTGCTTCGCGGCGTGCATCGAAGGGCTCTTTTTCTTTGGAGCGTTCGCCTATGTCTACTTCCTTCGCTCGCGCGGCCTGCTTCATGGGCTGGCGGCTGGGACGAGCTGGGTGTTCCGCGACGAGAGCGCGCATATGGCGTTCGCGTTCGAGGTGGTGAGCACGGTCCGGCGTGAAGAGCCGGAGATCTTCGACGAGGAGCTGACGCGAGCGGTGTTCGACATGATCGACGACGCCATCGACTGCGAGACGCAGTTCGCCGAGGACCTTCTCGGGGGAGGAATCGCAGGGCTTTCGGTCGAGAACGTGCGCGCTTACTTGGAGTTTTGCGCCGACCATCGCATAACGACGCTCGGGCTCCCCAAGCGCTACGGCACCAAGAATCCGCTCTCCTTCATGGACCTGCAGGACGTGCAGGAGGTCACCAATTTCTTCGAGCGGCGCGTCTCGGCGTATCAGGTCGGCGTGTCCGGCGAGGTCGTCTTCGATGCCGCGTTCTAGGGGGCTGGCGCTCGGCGCCCTCTTGGCGGCTCACTGCGCATCGCCGCACGGAGCCCTCAGCTCCCCGACGAAGGTCTCGCGCCCTGTCGACGCGAGCGGCGCAGCGCCGATTCGCTCGTGCGCCGCGCTCTTCCCCGCCGGACGCCCCACCAGCCCGTGGGCGCACGCGGACGCGTCGGGCAAGCTCGTTTACGAGACCCTGCCGAGGGGCGACCGGCTTCTCGACTTCTCGTACGCCGGGTACGGGGGCGGCGGCGTACGCATCCCGGTGGCGTCCGTGCGACGGCTCGTGTCACCGTCCGGTGGCGACGACACAGCGACGATTCAGGGGGCGATCGACCTCGTCTCGGCCCTGCCCCTCGAGGCCGGGCTTCGCGGCGCGGTGCTCCTCGCACCGGGGACTTTCAACGTCAGCGCGACGCTCACCGTAGCCGCGAGCGGCGTGGTCTTGCGCGGCAGCGGTTCGGGCCCGGGCGGCACTCTTCTCAACGCGACTGGCCCCCCACGCTACATCCTGCGCGTGCTCGGGACCGGGAGCTGGGCTCGCGCTTCTGGGTCGACGGTCGTCACCGACGCTTACGTGCCATCGGGCTCGCGCACATTTCACGTCGACAAGGCCGACGGACTGGCCGTCGGGACGCCGATCCTCGTCGGGCGCCCGGTCACGAGCGCTTGGGTCCACTTCATGGGCATGGACGCTCTAGTCCGAGATGGCCACGCGCAGACCTGGCTTGCCCCTGAAACGGTGATCGAAAGCGATCGCGTCATCACCGCAGTGGACGGGAGCGCCATCACCGTCGACGCGCCGCTCTCGGACGCGCTCGATGCAGCCTTCGTCTCACCCCCCGGCGTCCGCGTGGCTCCGTACACATTCGCGGGGCGCATCACCAGGGTGGGGATCGAGGCGATGCGCGTCATCGTGCCCAAGCAGAGCGTGCCGATCCGCCAACCCACCTACGACTTGCTCCACGTGGACGCCGTCGAAAATGCTTGGGTCCGCGATCTCGTGGGCGAGGAGGTCACCGAGGGCTTCGTGCTCGGGTCGAGGTCGAAGTGGGTGACGGTCGAAGACTCGGCGATCGTTCGCACGGCGCCCGTCGACAAGACCGATGGCTACCCTTTCGAGTACGCGATCGACGGCCAGCAGATCCTCGTGCAGCGCTGCTCCGCGCAGGCAAGCTCGCTCTTTTCTTTCGCGACGAAATCGAGAGCGCCGGGTCCAAACGTGGTCTTGCGTTTCACGGTCAAGGGCGGTCCAGGAAAGCTCCAGCCCCACGAGCGGTGGTCGACGGGTCTGCTCGTGGACGGCGCCCAGATGCCCGACGCCGACATCGATTTCATGAATCGCGGGATCTACGGGAGCGGCCACGGTTGGACGATGGGCTTTGGCGTGGTGTGGAACTCGGTCGCCCACGCGCTGCTCATCGAGCAGCCCCCGGGCTCACAGAACTGGGCCATCGGAACGAGCGGGACATGGGCACGCGGGGTGGCTCCGGGCGCGACCGAGCTGGCGGCGCCCGGCGCCGTCGATTCTCCAGGAGCTCCGGTCTCGCCCGAGAGCCTGTATCTCGCGCAGCTGTGTGAACGACTCGGGCCCGCGGCCGTCGGCGCGATCGGGTACTGACGTGGAGGTCCAGCGGGTCACGTCTTCGGGCTCGATTCGTCTGCACGCTTTGCGGTAACGTCTGACCCATGCGGGGTGTGCTTCGAGTCGCAGCAGGGATGAGCGCCGTCGGCGTTGTAGCGTGCACTTCGCTTCTCGGAGACTTCACGGCGAGCAAAGGCGAGGGCTCGGCCGTGCCGGATGCGACCGCGCCCGGCGGGCCGATCGCCGATGCGGGTGCGACCGATGCCGGTGCGACCGACGCGGGCGCGACCGACGCCGCCCACGAGGCGGCTTCCGGGAGGCTCTCGTGCTCGACTTGGCTGTGGCCCGAGCATTTGATCGTCGAGGATCTCACGGCCACGGCTTCACACACGTTTACGGGTCGCTTGGTCGTATTCCCCGGGGACACGAATCAAGTGCGCATCGTCGCGGCCAAGAGCGACACTCCCGTCTACTCGGTCTACACGGTCACCAAGACGGTTACGGATGCAGGGCCGAGCGGGCAGGTGCAGCAGCTCGATGCGCCGGCCACCGACGGTGGTTTGCTGCCCTTCGTGTCGGTCATCCGCCACGTCTCGAGCGCGGTGGGGGGTACGACGGCGATCGTCGTCGGACAGCGTGCAAACACTCCCACCGGCGACACGACCTCGTACTCGGTGACGACGCTAAGCGATCTTGTGGACCCGGCGGCGCCGCTTTCGCAGCCCTTCCCTCTCCTTTCGCCCGTCTTGTCGACTCAGGTCATCGACGATTTGGCGGTCCTGCCGTTTTCGACGACGGACATCTTCGAAGCGGTCTCGATCGGGACGGGCAATCCGTCGGTTTATACGCTCGGCGTGGCGCGAGTGTCGTCGACGGCCTCGTCGTCGCCCGCGACGCTGACGACGATTGCGACATCGCCCAACGCGGCCGACTTCGGCGCCCTGCGCCTGCTGCACACGAACGACAACGTCTACATCTACGACATCAACGACGTGTCGACGTCTGGATGCAGCGGCTGGACGGTGCCCGACACCGCGATGGTCGCGAGCCCGCCCCCCAAACAGATCGTGGCCGCGGGGACTTCGGTAGGCGTCATCGGGCTCAGCCCGAACGGGTCGGCGCCGGCGGCCGACGTGTTCATGCTCGAGCAAGACTTTGCTGGGCAATTTACTTCAGGGTTCAAGTACTACGTGGGGCAGGTCGATTTCACCGCGCTGTCGTCGTGGAGCTACATGAATCTGGCCAAGCTCTCGCGGAGCTCGAGCGCCTTCGCGGCGCCGGTTATTAATTCGTCGCCTGCGCAGAACGCGATCGCCTGGTTCGACGACAACGCGATGCTGCTCGGCCCTGGTCTGCGTAACGGCGTCACCGACGCGGCGCCGTCGCCGGGGCTCAACCTGCTCTGGGTCAATTCATCCGGAGTCATCCGCGCCGACCAGACGGGCCAAAACGAGATCTTGAACGATCGGTCCGGCTTCGTCGTGGCGAGCGCCGTGCCGGCTCACCTCTCGGCCACGTCGAACGCGTGGGACGTCGTATGGGTCGAGGCGATCACGGACCTCGCCGGCGTGACCCATGACGTCATGCGGATGAACGAGCTGCTCTGCCAGTAGCGGTGCGCCGGTAGGTCCGCCCCAGACCGCGCGCGTGAGCGCCCATGCGCCTTCGCAAATCGGCGGGCCGGACGACCTCGGCTTCCGCGCCGAAGCCGAGGATCCAGGCTTCGAGCTCGGGACACACGCGAACGCGAAGCTTGACCTTCACGTGGTCGGCCCCCACAGTCACGATCTGCGAGTCGTGCCAGCGGTGCGTCCGCGCGTAGACCTCCCAGCGCTTTCCGAGGCGAAGCTCGACGGCTCGGACGGGCAAATCGAGAAAGACCCCGAACGAATCGCGGAACACCTGCTCGGGGTCGTACGCTTTGCGGCTCGGGTACGAAAAGACGTCGTCGAGCACCTCGACCGATTCGAGCCGCGCGAACCGGTACGGGTGCAGCGGGCGCCTCGGGCTACGGGCGAGCACGTAGAGCTGGTGATCGTGGACGGCGATCGAGAGCGGCTCGAGGCGGATTTGCTCCGAGGCGCCCGTGAAGCGCGTATATCGAGCCGAAAGCACCCGATGATGCAGGACGGCTTCGATGACGTCGTCGAGCACCGTTTGCCGCTCGGTCAGGGCTGCCTCGCCGCCTCGCCGGAGAAAGCAGAACTTGCGATCGATGTTCTCGAAGACCAGGCGCCGCTTGGTGCGCCCGACGACATGGGTGAGCGCGTTGCGGATACCGGCCTCGTAGCTCGAGCCTCGGAAGAGCGGCCAGAGGCTCGCCCCGAAACACGCCGCAACGGCCGTCGGATACTCGGGCGCTGCCGTACGATTGCCGGCTTCCATGCGGATCTTCCGCTGCTTTCCGTCGCGCCGCTCCGAGACGCCAGGCAGCTGCTCGAGTGCCGCGCGGATGAGACGATCGGCCATGGCAGGCCGGACGCCGAGGCGCGCGGCCAAAGAGTGTCGGTCATGCTCGCGCCCGCTCAAGAGGTCGGCGCAGAGGGCGAGATGGCGGCCGATGCTGGCCGAGCGGCGGGATTCGGTCATGGCAGCGATCCGCGGGATTCGGTCGTGGCAGCGATCCGCACAGGATCATAATCCGTACGGACCGATGACGCGAACCGAGGGGGCTGACATCCTTGGTGTTGCGGCCTTTCTCCCCCGCGCCGAGATTCCCATGGGAAACCTCATCCATTGTCCCCAGTGCGGCTTCGAGCTCGAAGTCTCCTCGGTGCTGCGCGAGCAGCTCGAGACCGAGATGCGTGCCACCCTGCAGGCCGAGCTCGAGAAGCGCGTCAGCGCTCTCGCGTCCACGGCCAAGGAGCGCTACGCGCGAGAGGCCGAGGATCGAGTTCGCCTCAAGGAAGACGAGCTCGTAGACGCGCGAGGCAAGCTCGCGGCCGCCCGCGCCAAGGAAACCGAGCTGCTGAAAAAGCAGCGCGAGCTCGGAGAGCGCGAAGCGCAGCGGGAGCTCGAGGTCGAGCTCCGAGTGGCCGAGGAGCTCGGGCGCATTCGCGGGCAGGAGGCGGCGGTGGCCCAGACTCGGGCCGATCTGGACGCCGCGCGCCAGCGGCTGCGCGATGAAGAGCATCGCCAGCAGATCGAAGGCATGCAAAAGCACATCGAAGAGCTGCAGCGGCGCGCCCAGCAAGGCTCGCAGCAGGCGCAGGGCGAGGCGCAGGAGGTCGTGCTTCGCGACTTGCTCGGTCAGGCCTTCCCCGTCGACGGGATCGAGGAGGTTGCCAGGGGGATGCACGGGGCCGACTTGCTTCAGCGCGTGCGCGCAAGCGACGGCCGCGACTGTGGCGGCATTCTGTGGGAGAGCAAGCGCACCAAAGCCTGGTCCGACTCGTGGCTCGCCAAGCTGCGTGACGACGTGCGCGCCGCCGACGCCGGCTGCGCGGTCATCGTCAGCCAGGCGCTACCGGCTGACGTCCGGCACTTCGGGCTGCGTGGCGGGGTCTGGATTTGCGCGTGGCCTTACGCGACGGCCCTCGGGGCCGTGCTGCGCACAGGGCTCATCGAGGTCGCCATGGCGCGTCGCGTGGCCGAGGGCCGTGGCGAGAAGATGCAGGTGCTCTACGACTACCTGACGGGGAGCGAATTTCGCAATCGCGTCGGCGGTTTCGTAGAAGCCTTCAAAGAGATGCAAGAGGAGCTCGACCGCGAGCGTCGCGCCATGATGACGACGTGGAAGCGCCGTGAGCGGCTCATGGAGCGAGCCCTCATCAATGTCACCGCGTTCTACGGCGACCTGCAGGGCATCGCCGGGCAGGGCCTCGAAGACCTACCCTCGCTCGCGCTCGACACCACGAGGCAGCTGTCGCTGCCCGGAGACGACGACGAAGACCAGACGGCGCCCAGGCGCGTTCGCGGGGGGCACGCCGCCTGATCGGGCCCGCGTAGCGTCTCGACGCCGCGCTCTTAGGCAAGGGCCGCCATGTGCACGCTGGCCGCATAGTCGATTCGCGGTTCGCGATTGGGCAGCGGGGGCGGCAAGTTGTGGAGCGAGGATCGGAGGCGCCGCAGCAAGAGCGGGTCGAGCGAGTCAAACTCGAGCCCCAAGCAACGCCCGGTGTCTCCGGGTCGCCTTCCGTGCAAGACCCGGGCGATCGTCGCGGACGTCGCGACCCAAGCGCGCGTCAGCGGCAGGCGAAACGAGACCTGCACGGGCTCGCCGGTCAGGACTCGTTCGTGGGCCTTCACGAGCATGCCCATGGGGGACAGATCCATGCCGAAGCTACCCACGAGGCGGTAGTCGCGCTCTCGCAGCACCAGGCAGGGGACGCGGACCGCGCGCCGAACGGCGCGGCGCTGTTGAGAAGGAACGAGCGTGCCGAGCATGAACGAAGGGTATCGCCCGCTCCCATGCCGGGTACAATTTCCGGCTAGTCCCCCCACCGGTGGAAGGCAGGATGGCCGGGCCGGACCGCGACAAATAGCCCGCGACAGGTCGCCGTGACTTTGCCGCCCACCTCAATATGCGCGTCGATGGTCGCCCGATCGGCCTCGGCCGACGCGACGCGAGCGCGAATCAAGAGCTCGACATCGAGCGGCGTCGGACGCTTGAGCGTAACCGAGAGCTCGGCCGTGACCGTGCAGGGCGGCTCGGCGGCGCCCGCGGCGCGCATCAAGTGCCACGCCGCGGTCCAATTCGAATGACAGTCGAGAACGGCGCTGCAGATGCCCCCGTTGAGCACGTTCGGAAACGCGAGGTGATACGGCTCGGGACGCCAGCGGCAGACGCAGGCGTCGTCGCCCTCGGGAAAGCTCCGGACGTGCAGGCCTCGAGCGTTATCGGGGCCGCAGCCGAAACAGACCGTGTGCGGTCCGTAGATCTCCTGCAAGCTGCGCGGGTCCATCCAACCCCTCTGGCCAGCGGCGACGCTATTTCGCCCCGCCCTTGGCCTCGGCTCGAGGGGCGGCCGTAGCGCTCGCGTCCTTCGTAGCTCTCCAGGCCGCGAGCTGCTTGGCGCGGCGAATCTTCTGCTTCTTTCGTCGGGGCGAATCCTGAGCGGTCGTCATGGGCGGCATCTTAGGGCGGCGCGAGGATTTTCACATCTCTCAAGGAGACGTGCCTCGCGGCGAGGTCGGCGCCGAGCCGGGCGGGCGCCCGGCGGCGGCATCAATCTGGCTGAGCCATGCCTCGATGCGAGTGGGGGCTTGCTCGTCCGGCCACTCGAGGCCCGCCAGTCGCACGAGCAAGTGCGGCGTATGGTCGCCGGTTCGTGCCCCGACGTCGGTGGGTCTCGGCGTGCCCACGTCGGCGTGGGCGGGTGAGTAGGCGGCGCGGGCGGCGTCGATCTCGGTTGTGGCGTCGCTCCAACGTTGCTCGGTCTGCGCGAGCCAGGCGCGCGTGAGATGCCGGTGCTGTCGCGGCTCGGCTTCCTCGGGCGCGGCTTCGTCGCAGGACGCGACCAGACCTGCAGCTCCCGGGTCGGCACGCGCCAGGGCGAGCTGGGCGAGAAGCAGCTTGGCCTCGAGCGCGCCCCATGGGTCTTGGAGGGGCTCGTAGATCTTCAGGGCTACGCGCGCGTGCGCGTCGGCGGCATCGAAGTGGTCCGAATCGAGGGCCACCATGGCCAAGAGCCGCTCGCACCCCCCTTCCCCGCGCGGATTCTGCGCCTCTTGGAAGCTGGCGCGGGCCGATAGGGCGCGTGCTCGCGCGCTCGCGAACTCGAAGGCTCGGTGGTCGGCGTGCCCGAGCGCGACGTCGCTTTGTGCGACGCCGAGCCGATACCCAATCCGGTCGAACTCCCCACGGGCCTGGCCCAAGAGCTCTCGACCGTGCTGAAAAGCGCCCGCCGCTTCTTCGATGACCGCGAGCAGGATGAGGCACTGCGCGCGCCCGAGCACGTCGCCCACACGCGTGCAGCGCTCGATGGCCTGTTGCAGCGTCTCTCTCGCGCGCGCGTGGTCGCCGAGCAAGTAGTCGATCTCTCCGAGAACCACCTCGGCCTGCCCTCGACCGGCCGCATCGCCCAACCGCCCATAGCGCTCGAGCGCTTCGGACACGAGAATCCGGCCCTGCGCGGGGTGACCGAGATCGCTCGCGATGTGCCCGAGCAGGCGCATGGCCCCGGCCTGATTGCCCGCATCGCCGGCTTGCTCGAAGGCTCGCCGCGCGGCTTCGGCATGCTTCTGGGCTTCCTCGAGCCGGCCCATGTAGCGCAGGGCTTCGGCGCGCCAGAGCCCGGCCTCGGCGGCGTTGGCTCCATGCAGACGACCCTGGAACATCTCGAGATCCCGAAGCGCGGCGGCCGTATCGCGGCCGCGCCGCCACGAGGCGCGAAGAAAGTCGAACATCAGCTTCGCGGCGGTGTCGTCGTCACCCGCTTTGAGAAGGTTGGAGACGCGGTGCTTCATGATGCGCCGGGTCCCGGCGGCGGGATGCCGCGCGAGCGCGTTGGCCGCGAGCCGATAGATGGCGGGGGCGTCGTTGCGCTCGTGGAGACGTTCGAGCAGATGCTCCTGGAGCAGCGCGTGGGGCCAGTTGTACTGGTCGTTTCCGGCCGGAAAGAGGATCTGCGCGCGGGTAAGCTCCACGAGCGCGTCGCGGGCATCCATTCCGAGCGAGGCGCAAAGCATCTTGAGCACCTCGCCCCGCACGTCGACACCCAGGGCGGCCGCGGCGTACGCGCTCAGGCGAAGCTCGGTGGGAATGGCGCGGATGCGTTCGTCCCAGAGCTCCGCGGTCGTGATGGGGCGCCCGCGAAGGGCCTGTTCGGGGACGCCGTAGCGGTCCCCATCGAGCGTCAGGTACCCGCCGCCTGCCCAGGCGTAGAGCAGCTGGAGCGCGAAGAGTGGATTGCCCCGGCTTTGCTCGACGGCACGCCGCACGGCCGAATCCGCGAGAGGCAGAGCCGTGCGCAAGAGCGTCTCGGTTTCGTCGGTGGCGAGCGGCTTGAGATCGAGCACGCGCCCGCCCCAGGTGGCCCGCACGGCTTCCATGCGCAACGCGGCGTCGAGATCGGTGGTGAGCGTCTCGCTTCGCGCCGTCGCCACGATGAGAAGCGGGAGCTCCGGGGCGTCGACCTTGAGGCGGCGCAAGACCTCGAAGGTGTTGGGCGAGGCAAAGTGCAGGTCGTCCAGCCACATGAGCACCGGACGCTGGGCCGTCAGCCGCTGCAAGAGCCTCTTGATGACGAGAAACCGCAGCTCGGGCCGATCGAGCACGAAACGCTTGCCGCTCGGCCCGACCGGAGACACGCCACCGGGTGGCGACGGACGCATCCACTCGGCGGTCGCCGCTACCCACGCCAGCGCTTCTTCGTCGTCGGCCGCCACCTCCCACCGGGCCATGAGCGTGTGCTCGACGTTCGCTCGGTCGGCCCGTGTGAGCCCATAGTGGGCCGTGATGGCGCCCGTGATGCCGTCGAGCGGAGACGGCGTGCGGCCATAGCGGGCCCGAAGCGGGAGCATGACTCCTTGCTCGTGGGTCTCGGAGCAAAGCCACTCGGCGATCCGGCTCTTGCCGACGCCCGCCTCGCCGATGAGAGCAATGAGCTCTTGTCGCCTTGCACCGCTGGCGATGGCTTGGACCGAGTTCCACAGCTCGCGTCGCTCTTCGAGACGAGCCACGAGCTTGGGCGAACGCAGGCTCAGAATGCCTGGAGCGAGCGACCGGGCGTGGGCGGCAGGCATGGCGCGCTGGCTCGGCCGCGCCTTGACGATCTCCTCGAGCGTCGGCGTGCCGGCCGGACGGAGCAGCCCCCAGGCGCGCCGTGCATCGGCCGCGAACTCGTAACGATTCCAGGGCTTTTTCTCGAGAAGCCTGAGAATGAACTTACCCACCGGCGCGGGCACTCCCTCGGGCAGCTTCGGCGGCGCAACAGCCACGCGCTTGTGAGCGCGAAGCACGTCCTGCGCGCTACCCTCGAAGACTTCGCGACCGGTCAGCACGCGGTACACGATGCAGCCAAGCGCGTAGAGATCGGTGGCTGGGCCAACCAGGGCCACTTGACGCCGGATCTGCTCGGGGGCAACCCACCCCACGGTGCCGGCCCCCGAATGCACGGCGACTTCGGGCGCCGACGCTCCGTCGAGACGCGAGTCGTGCCGGTACTCGCGCAGCCAAGCGAGACCGAGATCCAGAACGAACGCGCGTGAGCCGGCCGGCCCGGACGCCAGGTCGAGCATCACGTTGGACGGCTTGAGGTCGCCGTGGATGACGCCCCGCGCGTGAGCGTGCGCGAGCGCCGCCAGCACTTGATCGACCATGGCCCACACGACGCCGAAAGGCATGTGCGTCGTGTGCATCCACTCGTGGACGCTGCGGCCCGGCAGCACGTTCATCACGAAGAACGGGGTGCCATCCGCGAGCTGCCCGAAGTCGCGTGCTCGCACGATCGCGGGGTGATCAAGAAGCGAGACGGCGCGAGCTTCTTGGTGAAACCACCAGCTCTCTTCGGCGGCGCGGGCTACCCCTTTTTCGGGCGTTCGCAGGCGTTTGAGCGCTACCCGGTCGCCGGTGACGGCGTCCTTGCAGAGATAGACGACCCCCATGCCGCCGCGGCCGAGCTCGCGCACGACCTCATAGCGCTGAGCGAGGACTGTCCCGATCTCGCTCGGGGGTGCGCTGGGGGCTTGCCCTACCGTCGTCATGGCGCGCGATCGGCCACTCTAGCTCACTACCCCTGACTCGGCCCCCGCGGCCGGAGAGCGGATGGGCGACTCGGACACGCCCGCCGCCACTCGAGAACGGCTACTTTTTCTTGGCGGGCATCGTCTGAAGCACGAGGTCCCACAGCGGCGTCGAGACGCCGAAACCGCCAGCGTGATCGGCATGGTGATGCGTCAAGTGGTGCCGGCGGAGAAACTTGCCCCAACGCGTCGCCGGGATGAAGTGGTGCACGTAGTAATGCGTGCCATCGTAGAAGAGGTAACCGACGATGAACCCAGCGAAAGCCGCCTCGCCAATCGATCGCCCGAGAGTAAACGTGAAGAGCGAGTAGAAGATGACCGCGAGCGGAACGCTCGTGAGAAGCGGCATCACGAGGCGATCTTTGTCGCTCGGGTAATCGTGATGCACGCCGTGCAGCAAAAAGTGGATGCGCCTTCCCCATGGCGTCGCGTTCGTCCAATGGAACACATACCGGTGCAGTAGATATTCCGCGAAAGTCCACGCCAGCATGCCGCTCAAAAAGAGCGCGGCGATGTTCAGAGCTCCGAGATCGTGCCGGCGCCAGCACCGACCGAGAAAGAAGAGGGTGACCGGAATCCACGCCAAGAACGGGGTCGACGGGTGAATCCGCGAGAACTTCTCGAGCAGATCGCTCTCGAACATACGGCACGTTTCGCCACGAGACCCCTGCAACGGGGCCCCGCGGGGAAGCGATTCTAGGACCGGATTGGCCATCGTGTTTCCGCCAAAGCGAGGCGGTTTTCTACGGGCGACACGGTAGGGCGGCCGGCCGCGTTTCGCAATAGCTTCGCCCACATGACCCCAAACGCGAAGCCGCTCGCAGCCGCGAAGCCCGCTACGCGGAGACCGCATTCGGCACCGGCGGCCGCGGGATCGAGCAGTCGCCGCTTGACGCCGGGCCCGACCTTGGCCATCCGCTAGCGACGCCGATGCCAGAAGCAAGAACCTCGCGATCTCTCCAAATCGTGGCCCGCGGCCTTGGCCGACTCGGACGCGAGCGGGCGCGCGCGACCTCGAACCTCACGCCGCAGCAGGCCGAAGCCCTGCAGCTCATCGCGGACCGAGGCGTCGTGTCGACCTCGGCCCTGGCGCTGTGGCTGGGCATCGACCCTTCGACCGCTAGCCGGAATCTGGCCGGGCTCGAGCGCGGCGGTTATGTGGCCCGGCGCCGCGGGTCGGATGACGGGCGTCAAAGCGACGTACGTCTTACGCCGCGAGGCAAGCGGATCGCCGAAGCGGCCACGATGAGCTGGTCGGCCACGTACTCGGCCCTGCTCGAACGCATGCCTCGCGCGGATCGGCAGCACGTCGCCGAGGCGCTCGATCTGCTCGCGGCCTTGCTCGACGCAAAGGGCGTTCGATGATCCCGCCCTGCGGAGAGCTTGTCGCTGTCGCCGGCCCGACGCAGGCGGCGATCGAGGCTTCGTCGAGAATCGCCGATGTGCTGAGGAGCGCGATTGGCGAGCGCGGCCGAGCCTCGCTGGCGCTCTCGGGTGGCAACACGCCCCGCGGCGCCTACGAGCTGCTCGCCCACGAAGCCGGTATCGATTGGTCGAAGGTCGACGTGTTCTGGGTCGATGAGCGAGCGGCGCTGCCGACCGACGACCGCAGCAACTACCGCTGGGCCAAAGCCGCGCTGCTCGATGCGGTGCCAGCTTTGGCCGGTCGCGCCGTACGCATGGAGGCCGAAAGGCCCGATTCTCAGGCGGCCGCCCTCGAATACGAAAAAGTCCTTGGTGCACGCGTGATGCTCGACGCGCAGGGCGTTCCCTCGTTCGACGTCATGGTGCTCGGGATCGGTGACGACGGGCACACCGCTTCGCTCTTTCCAGGCGAGCCCACGATCGACATCGAGGACCGCTGGGTGGCCGCGGTGCCCGCCGGCTCAGGACGGGAAGGCCGGCTCACCCTCACGGCTCCCGTCATACGGCATGCGCGCCACGTTCTCGTCGTTGTCGTGGGAGAAGGCAAGCGCGCGGCGATCCACCGAACGTGGGAGCCCCAAGGCGACGCCCACGCGACGCCTGCCCGGGTTATTTGCACCTGCCTGGGCACAGTGCTCTGGATCGTCGATAAGACGGTGCTCGGCGACTAGTGACGTCGAGCGGCGTTGTCACTTCTCGAGAGCGACGCGAGCAGCGCCCGCCAACCCGATGTCCGTGTCGCCGATGACCGCGACCGGGATCTTCTCCATCAAGGGCATGAAGCGACCCTTGTCGGCGAAGGCGCGACGAAAGTGGCCGCGATCGAGCACCGGAAGCATTCGAGCGGCGATGTTCCCGCAGACGAAGACCCCGCCGACCGCGAGCGACTTGAGGGCAAGGTTGCCGGCCTCGGCGCCGTAGATCGTAGCGAAGAGCTCCACCGCGCGCACAGCCGCCTCGCTCGTGGCCTGCATCCCGAGACCCGCGATCGCGGCGTTCCGGTCGGGCGCCGTCTCGATGTGCTGCGTGTTGTCCGACGACTCCGCGACGCCCTTGGCGTGACGAAAGAAGTCGTAGAGGTTGCCGAGGCCCGCTCCCGAGAGGATCCGCTCCCAGCTCACGTGCCCAAAGCGCGACCGCAAGAATTGAAGAAGCTCGACCTCCAGATCGTCGCGTGGGCCAAAGTCGGTGTGACCCCCCTCGGTGGCGCTCGGGACGAAGCGAGCCCCGTCCCAAACCAAGATGGCTTCGCCCAGCCCGGTGCCCGCGGCGAGCACGGCGATATTGCCCCCCTTTTTCTTCGGGAGGCCGGCCTCCCCCAAAACATGGCACTTGGACCGCGCGACCTCCAGCGTCCCCAAAGCTAGAGCGACGAGGTCGTTGAGCAGGGTCACGCGCTTGATCGACAGCTTTCGCGCCAGCCTGCGCCCGTCGACGACCCAAGGCAGATTCGTGGCGGCCACGCGGTTGCCGACGACGGGGCCGGCAATGCCGAACGCCGCCGCCGCTATTTTGGGTCTGCGCCCGTCGGCATCCAGGAAGGAATCAAGCGCGGACTCGAGCGACGGATACCGCCGGCTCTCGAGAACATCGCGCCGCACGGTGCGACCGGTTTTGCTCAGGAGCGAGAGCCGGGCATGCGTTCCCCCGATGTCGCCCACGACGAACACAGGGCGCGACTCTTATCACGGTTTACGACTCGCCGCCGAGCACCCACATCGCGGCGAGCCCCAACCCGACGCCGAGAAGTCGGCGTGTCGTGAACGACTCGCCAAAAAACCATGGCGCCAAGAGCGCGCTCAGGGCCACGCCGCCGCCGAGGACGATCGTGCCCGTCGACGCCACCGGGCCACCCCGGCGCAGGGTGGCAAAGGTCAGAACGCTTGCAACCGCCACGGCCAGGCCGCTCGCCACGGCGAGGGCGAAGCCCGCGCGAGTCGTCGCCGCCATCTCACGGCGGCCGAAGAGCAGGCTCGCCGCGAGCACGGCCGCCGCACTCGCTTCGAGAACCAGCGCGCCCAGGCGATCTTCGATGCGTCCCGACGCGCCGCGGAGCAGCAAGTAGTGAATCGCGATGAACACCGAGCCGGCGAGCGCCGGTGGAGACCATGCGGCCATGGCCAGCACATAACACGCCCTCTCACCGGGAGCGTGCTCCGGCGTCGTGTACGGCGGCCAGGTGGGCCTCGTAGGTCTCCGAGAACGCGTGATGCCCTCCGCCTCGCGCGACGAAGTAGAGGTACGGCGTCATCGAAGGAGCCGCCACGCCGTCGAGCGACTTCGCGCCCGGGTTGGCGATCGGACCGGGTGGCAGCCCTTCGTGCGTGTAGGTCGAGTAAGGGTTGTCCGGATCGTGCTCGATCGCCGCGGTCGCTTTGCCGCCGAAGTTGTTGCAAGAAGCCGCTCTCTCGGGAAACGCCAGGCAGCCGTAGGTCGCGGTCGGGTCGCACTCCAGGTGCTTGGGGCGAAATGACGGGTCACGAAGGCGATTGAGAAACACGCTCGCGATGATCGGTCGCTCCTCGTCTACGGCCGCTTCCTTTTCGACCAGGGAGGCCAGCGTCACGACGCCTCTTACGTCGAGCTTGGCCGAAGACATGACGTCCGAGAGCGTCGCTCCCCGAGCGCGCGAGAGAATGTCCCAGCGGCGGTCAAACTCACGCTTCATGCGACGGACGACGTCGCGCGCGTCGCTGTCGAGGGGAAAGTCGTAGGTTGCGGGGAAGAGAAAACCTTCGGCGCTGTCGCCTTCGAGCCCGAGCTCGTGCAAAAGGTCGAGGTCGGTGGTGGCGTCGAGCACGTCGCGTAGCGGAGCGATGTGCTTGTCTTCGAGCCGTCGAGCGATCTCGAAGCGTGTCCAGCCCTCGGGAAAGGTGACTCGAGCCGTTTGCCCGCCGCCGCGTCTCTCGAGGCGAGCCAGGATTTCTCGCGGGCTCGCATCGTCGGTCAGCAGGTGGGTGCCCGGGACCACGTGCCGCGCCGCTCCCGTAAGACGCATCCAGAAAGCAAAGAGCCGCGGGCTGGCGACGAGGCCGGCTTGGCCGAGGCGAGTCGCGACGTCTTCGGGACCGAGACCGGGCGCAAAGATGACCGCGACGGCGTGGCCGTCACCGCGCTCGCGCCCCCAGGGATAGACGATCAGAAGCCAGACGAGAGTCAACGAGACAAGCAGAGCCAGCGCGCCTCCCAAGGCGCGCGCGAGCCGCGTGGACATCGGCGCCCGACGCTTTTCGGCGCTGGGCTCACCTACGACTGCCTTCTTGCGCCGGCGGCGCCGCTTGGTCAAAGTACCCGGGCTACCCTTTCGACGCGGTTGCATCGCTCGTCTACGAGGTGCGGTGAGCGTCCATCCAGGACTGAAGAATGGTACATGCGGATGCCTCATCGATGTGGGCGCGCGCTTTTCGGCCCCTCACCCCCCCTTCGGCGAGAGCGCGCTGGGCTTGTACGGTGGTGAGCCTCTCGTCCCAGAGCTCTACCGGCAGGCCCGTGGCGTCGGCCACGCTCTGCGCGAAAACGCGAGCCTGACGCGCGGCCGAGCCCTCGGTGCCCCGCAAATCGACGGGGAGCCCCACGACGAAGCGCGCGATGTTTTCGCCCTCGGCCCACTTGCGCAGGTTGCGTACGAGCGCGACCGGATCGCTCGCGTCGAGTGTTCCCCGAGGATGAGCCAGCAGCCCCAGCTCGTCGTCGATCGCGAGCCCCACCCGAGCGCGGCCCGGGTCGAGCCCGCACGTTCGACCCGAACGGCGCGACGAATCCGCCACGGAAGGGGCGATTAGCGCGGCGAGGTCCCTTGAGCAAGAGTCGCGAGGTTTCTCATTACGTCCGTGCGGGTAATCGGCTAAGAGCAGACCCAAAACCGAGCTCGGGTGCCTGTGCGCCCCGGCCGTCGCTATCCAAATGAGCTCGCTACGCGCCGTGAAAGGAATGAACGATGTGCTCCCCGACGAGATCGGTCGGTGGCAGCTCATCGAGCGCACCTACGCGCGGACGATGAGCTTGCACGGGTTTCGCGAGGTGCGAACCCCCTATCTCGAGGCAACCCCCCTTTTTACGCGAACGATCGGCGAAGCGACCGACGTCGTCGAAAAAGAGATGTACTCGTTCGAGCATCACAGTGACGCTCTCAGCCTGCGCCCCGAAGGAACCGCCGGGGCGGCTCGCGCATACATCGAGCACTCCGTGCACGCTCGCGAGCCGGTGACGCGCTGGTGGTACTCCGGACCCATGTTCCGGGCCGAGCGCCCCCAGCGCGGGCGCTACAGGCAGTTCAGCCAACTGGGCGGCGAGCTCTTCGGAGACGAGGGCCCGGGCTGCGACGCCGAAATGATTTCGATGCTCCTCGGGTTTCTGAGAGAGATCGGCGTTGCTGGACCGGAAGTCTTCATCAACACGATCGGGGCCATGGGTACCCGCACCCGGTACCGTCAGGCTCTCTTGGACTATCTGACCCCCAAGGCCGACAGTCTGTCGGCCGAGTCGCAGCGGCGCCTTGGCTCGAATCCTCTCCGTATCCTGGACTCGAAAGACGAGCGCGACCGCGAGGCCATCCGCGAAGCGCCCGTCCTTCACGATTTCCTAGACGCCGGCGACCGAGAGCACTTCGCGAAGCTGCGGGTCTATCTGGACGCCCTCGGTACGCCCTACACGTTCGACGAACGCCTCGTGCGAGGCCTCGACTACTACACGCGCACGCTCTTCGAGATCAAAGGCGCGCCGGAGCGGTTGGGTGCGGGGAGCACGCTCCTCGGCGGCGGGCGCTACGACGCCATGGTCGAAGAGTTGGGGGGACCGCAAGTGCCCGCCATCGGTTTCGCGGCGGGCCTCGAGCGGCTTCTCATCGCAACCGACGTTCAAGTCTCGGCGCACATCGTCGATGCGCTGGTGGCCCCTCTCGGAGCGGACGCCATAGGTCCCGGATTGGCTCTGGCCCGCGAGCTCCGCGGGTTGGGGATCCGCTGCGAGATCGATACGCGAGGCAGCTCGCTGAAAAGTCAGCTCAGGCGCGCCAACGCGCTTGGCGCGCGCGTGGTGTTCATCTTGGGTGAAAGCGAGCTTTCGGACAATGCCGTGCAGGTCAAAGACTTGGAAGCTCGTACTGAAGAGCGGATGCCGCGCGACCAAGCGCTGCGCATCGTGGCAGACCGCTTGATGGCGGCGTCGCGTACCGTCGATTCACAGGGACCCGTTTTCCGAAAGGAGACGCCGTGACGCGAGGCGTGCTCCGCATCCGAAGGGTGCTTCTTACGACCGCGATCGCCATGGCTCAACTTGCCGTCGCCTCGGGCGCAAACGCCCAAGGGGGGCGCCGGCCGCCGGCTCCGAAGAGCGACGAAGCCAAACCCGACGACAGCGACGACGCGCCACCTCCGCCGCGAACCGAGCCCGATCTCGCCCCGCCTGCCAAACCCCTCGTGGTCTCGCCGGAAGTGAGCGCGCGCATCGGGTCGGACTGGGCCGACGGACGGCCGTCGCCCGTGGGGCCTCTCTCGCAAACGGGAGTGCTGCCCTATGAGGAGAAGCAGGGCGACTATCGCCTTCGCCTCATTCCTCCGCTGCTCATCGAGCAGACCCGTGGCTTGCCAGACGTCTCTCAGTCTCTCTACGGAGTGCCCGGCCGAGAAGACACACAAGGCCTCTACGGATTGCTCTACTACCGGCGCAGGTCGCCGAGGCTCGACGTCGACACGATCTTCCCCGCGCTTTGGCACGTGCGGGATGAGGACAGCTATCTCACGGTCGCAGGGCCGCTCGTTCACCGTGAGGCGCCGGGAGCCCACGACAACTGGATTGCCCCCCTCTTTTTCGAAGGCGCCCGCCCCGGCGGCGGCTACTTTCACTCGCCCCTACTGCTGACCACTTCGCACTGGAGCGCGTCGGGCGCCTTCACGCTGGTTGGGCCCTACTTTCGAACGCGAGACGGCGCTTCCGTGGACGCAGGTGTGGCGCCGCTCTTTTTTCACGGAGACAACGGCGACGTGCTCGGCAATCGCCGCGACTACACGCTCATCCCTCCGTTTCTCTTCTACCATCGCGACCGCGAGCTCGACGGCAGCTCGATGACCGTCGTCGGCCCGGTCATCTATCAATCCGATCCCAAGCGGGAGACCGTGGATGTCGCGCCGCTCTTCTTTCACATTCGCGGCAAGCCGACGACCGGTGGTGTCACCGAGGAGCACACGACGCTCCTTCCGTTCTTTCACTATGGCTACGACAGCGATGCTTCGCTCCTCATCGTGCCCGGGTACTACCGGCGAGTGTCTCGCACGTCCGACACGATGTTCACGCCATTTTTCTCGCGGGCCTCGACTCGCAAGGGTGCGAGGACTTTTTCGGCGGCGGGCCCCGTCGTTCCTCTTTGGTGGGACTTGCGAGACCGGGACCTCGACGTGCACGCGTGGGCGCTCGCGCCGCTTTTTTACTCTTCCGACAGCCCCGCCGGCCACGATTGGCTCACTCCCCTCGTGGGGCGATTCGAGACGTATGGCGAGTCGAAAACCTGGTGGGTGTTTCCGACGCTGACTCTGATGTCCGACAAGCACGGCTGGGAGGACGACCTTCACCCCCTCATCTACGTGGGGCGGAGCGAGGACTCGGCGCACACCGTCCTTGCCCCCATCTTCTGGGACTTCGCCAATACCAAGGGCAGAACGACGGTCGGCTTCCCCCTTTATTGGCGTTTCGCGGAGGGTCAGGACGACTCGGTCGTCCAGGTCGCTGCCAATACGCTCTACGTGCAAAAGCGCGTGGCCGGGGGCACCGACTGGCAGTTTCACTTGCTGCCTCTTTTCTCCTACGGCGAGAGCCCGACGGGCTATTTCTGGAACGTTCTCTTTGGTCTCGCCGGCTACAGCCGAGACGGGGCGCAGGCGAGCGTTCGCGCGCTCTGGATTCCGATCGACGTCGGTGGCTCGTCACCGACCGCGAAGACGGCCATCGCTCACTGAGGGGGCGGTCCGCCCACGCGCCGAACGATGCGGGCGAGAGCCGCGAGGGCAACATCGATGTCCTCGCTCGTCGTATCCTCGCCAAGGGAGAAGCGAACCGTCGAGCGCGCCGCTTCGACGTCGCCCATGGCGAGGAGCGTGGCCGACGGCTCGGCGGTGCCGGCGCTGCAGGCGGAGCCGCTCGACGCGGCCACACCCTCGAGATCCAGCGCCGCCACGAGCTCGGGCCCTGCCCAGCCCGGAAAAGCGACGCTGGCAACGTGAGGGGCGCGTTGTGCCATGGCGGCATTGATGCGCGCGCTCGGGGCGAGCCGCAGAATTCCCGCCTCGAGCGCGCCGCGTAGCGAGGCAAGCCCGCTCCACCGGGCAGGAGTGGTCAGGGCGTGTCGCGCGGCCACCGCGAGACCCGCGGCAGCCACCGGATCGACCGTTCCCGGTCTCAGACCTCGCTCTTGGCTACCCCCGACGAGCACCGGAGCGAGCGGAGCTCCGGGCCGATGGATGAGGGCCCCGATGCCCTTGGGGCCGCGCATCTTGTGAGCCGCAAGGCTGCGAGTCGCGGCCTCTTCGGCCACGTTCTCGAGCCTGCCGAAGGACTGTACGGCGTCGACGTGCAAAAGGACGCTCGAGCGTCGTGCGAGCTCGACGACCTCCGTTAGAGGCTGGACGGCCCCGGTCTCTTGGTTGACGGCTTGCACCGCCATCAGCCGGACGCCTGGGGCCTCGAGGGCTCGTTCGAGGTCTGCCAGATCGATGGTGCCATCGCTACCGACTTTCACCCAGCGCACCCGCGCTCGCAGCTCGCGCTCGAGGGCCTCGGCGACGCGCGTAACCGATGGGTGTTCCAGGCGACTGGTGACCAGAACGCCTGCGGCAGTGTGGGGACTCGCGAACGCACCTCGGATGGCGAGGTTGTTGGCCTCCGTGGCCCCCGAGGTCAGCACGACGTCACGCGGGTCGCACTGGACGAGAGCGGCCACCGCCGCACGCGCATCTTCGACCCGGGCCAGGGCTTCGCGGCCGAACGCGTGCACGCTCGACGGGTTACCCCACGATTGCCGAGCGGCTTCCCGCATCGCGTCCACCACCGTCTCGAGCGGCGGAGTGGTCGCGTTCCAGTCGAGGTAGACGCGTCTCATCGCAGGCCGCCTCGCGCGGTCTCAATTGGCCGAGTCCACCACCACCGTCGGCGCTTGTTTGGCTACCGTCAGCCAAAGCGCCGCGCCTGGCAGGTACTGCCCCTCGATGGTGGCCCCCGCGGTCAGCTTGACGTCGCCCCCCAAGCCGCGCGCCACGCGGCGAGCGATCGCCAGACCGACGCCCACGCCCCCATGGGCGCGCGTGGGCGAACCGTCGATCTGATAGAAAGGCTCGAACACTCGCTCCGCGCGGTCTTGCAGAACGCCCGAGCCGCTGTCGGCGACGAGCACTTCGTAGTGATCTTCGAGGACGCGAACTCGGACCCCTACGACGCCGCCCGCCGGGGCGAACTTGCACGCGTTGTCGAGCAGCTGACTCGCGGCTCGAGCCAGGCGATCCGGATCGCCGTACGCGGGGAGCGGACCGCGCGGAGTCTCCTCGAGGACCGTGAGCTGTCGGTCCGCGAAGGCGTCGGCATACGAGGCCACGGCACGGCGCATGGTGTCGAGAAAGTCGTATTCGCGATGAAAAAACCGCATCTTGCCTGTTTCGAGCCCCGTAACGTCGATGAGGTTGTCGAGCGTCGCGCGAAGGCGCCGCACGCAGTCATCCATGGCACGCATCGCCTTCGCCTGCGGCTTGTTGATTGCACCGAGCTCCTCGTCGAGCAGCATGCGCAGATATCCGACGATGGGCGTCATCGGCGTCGCGAGCTCATGGCTGATGTTTCGGTAGAACTCAGTCCGCAGGCGCTCGACCTCCCGCAGGCGTTCGTTGGCCTTCGAGAGCTCGCTGACCTTCTGTTCCAGGTGCCCGACGATGCGGTGACTCTGGAGGCGAAGCCGTTCGCCGGTCGCGTCGGCGCTCGAGGTGTACGGCTCGCGGTGCCCGCCCAAGTAGAGCCGCACAATCGCTGCGAAACCGCGGGCGTCGATCGGCTTCTGAATGAACCCGTCGCATCCGACTGCGAAGCTCGTGTCCCGGTCGCCCTCGGCCGTTATCGCGACGATACGCAGGCCCTCCAGCGCGGGCTCGCTTCGCAACCTGAGCGTGACCTCGTATCCGTCGAGACCGGGAATGTTCAGGTCGACGAGGACGAGATCGGGGCGATTTGCGATGGCGAGCTTGATTCCCTCGAGCCCGTCGGCAGCGTCAATCACCTCGTGGCCCTCGGCCATGAGAAGCTTTCTCACGAGAAGACGATTGGCAGGGTCGTCCTCGATATGAAGAACGCGTGACATATGCCGATTTCGCGGCCCTATTGTTACCATGACGCGGCGGTTCGCGTCTCTGGCCGCATCGTGCGGTGCCAATCGGCCCCTTGGCCTGCGAGTGGGCGCATAGTAAAGCGAGGCAGCGAAAATGCTGACCCGGTTTCTTGGTATGACTCTGCTCGCCGCTCTGGGATGTACGGCGCTCACGCAACCCGTCGGCACCGAGCCGGCCGTCAGCTCGGCGACGGCTCCGAGCGCGAGCGCTGCGGCCCGCCCACCCCCAGCCGCCTCCGCGCTCGCCGGGGCTCAGCTTGCGGCTCCCTCCCCGCCAGGTCCGGCCGCCACGGTGACCGTGACCAGTCTCGCTCCCGGCAAGGGTGCGGAGGCCAAGAACGGCGACACGGTGCGCGTTCACTACGTGGGCACGCTCAGCGACGGAAAGCAGTTCGACAGCTCGCTCGAGCGCAAGAAGCCCTTCGACTTTACGCTCGGGGCAGGCATGGTGATCAAGGGTTGGGACCAGGGCCTGCTCGGGATGCGTCAGGGCGAGAAGCGAAAGCTCGTCATCCCGCCATCGCTCGCCTACGGCCCGCAGGGGCGCTCCGGAATCCCACCGAACGCGACTCTGATCTTCGAGGTTCAGCTTCTGGCGATCAATCCGAAAGGCCCGGCGGAATAACGTCGTGACGGGGGTCGAGTCTGCCCGAGACGCCGGGGCCGCCCGCCGACTGGCCGTTGCGCTTCCTCTGCGCCTTCCGACGGCCCTCGGGGCGGCGATTGTGTCGGGGCTGCTCTATTGGCTCGCCTTCCCCGGGGTGGACGCGTGGCCTTTCGCCTTCGTGGCGTGGGTGCCGCTGGTCGTGGCCGTGTATCGGCAGCCGGCCAAACGCGCGGCTCTGCTCGGCCTAGCCGCGGGCTGCACCATGAACGTTGCCGGCTTCATTTGGCTCCAGGAGATGCTCAAAACGTTCAGCGGGTTCCCGGCTCCGATCTGTTTTCTGTTTCTCCTCATCGTCTGCACGTACCAGGGTGGACGAATCGCGCTCCTGGGGGGCCTCTACGGTCGGGCCACGTCGCGCGGCTGGCCACCCAACGCCATGTTTGCCGGGGCGTTCGTCGCCAGCGAGCTCGCCTATCCGCTTCTTTTCCCGTGGTACTACGCGGCGACAGTACATCAGGTGAACGTGCTGACGCAGGTGGCCGATCTGGGCGGCCCGATCCTCGTGGGCGTGGTCCTGGTCGCGGCCAACCTCGGGATCGCGGAGATCTTGCTCGCACGGATCGAGCGTCGCAGGCTGCGGCCGGTCACGCTCGTGATTGGGGGGCTCGGGGTCGCCACGGCATGCCTCTACGGGGCGCTGCGCATTCGGGCCGTCGACGCCTCGGCGCGAAGCGCGCCACAAGCCACCGTGGGCGTGGTTCAGGCCAACATGGGCCTCATCGAGAAGCGCTCGCAGTATGCCGAGGGCCTCAAGCGCCACCTGACCTCGAGCGAGGCCCTTCGGATGCGGGGCGCCGACTTTTTGGTCTGGAGCGAGACATCCGCGATGCGCCCGGTGCCCGACGAAACGTACACGCAAGACCTGCGCGGGATCGGCCGCGCGGTCGGGCTTCCCTCGATATTCGGCGCCGTGATCTTCAAGAACGTCCCCGATGCCCGCGACTACGTCATCTACAACAGCGCGATCTCGAGCGACCGCACGGGGACCATCGGCGGCCGGTACGACAAGGAATATCTTCTCATGTTCGGCGAGTATCTGCCGCTCGGCGACACCTTTCCGATTCTCCACAAGTGGTCGCCGAATAGCGGGCACTTCACGCCGGGCACGTCGCTCGATCCGTTGCCGCTCGTCGTCGACGGCGCCGTGCACAACGTGACGATGCTCATCTGTTACGAGGACATCCTGCCGCGCTTCACCAACGATGCTGTGAGGCGGGGCGACCCCGATCTTCTGGTCAACATCACCAACGATGCTTGGTTTGGGGACACAGCCGAGCCTTGGGAGCACTTGGCGCTCGCCCAGCTGCGGGCTGTCGAGCATCGGCGTTACCTCGTTCGAGGCACGAACAGCGGCGTGAGCGCGATCGTCGACCCCGTCGGACGCGTCGTCGCTCATTCCGGGACGTTCCGTCAAGACGCCGTCCTCGGCCCGATCCATTGGATGCGCTCGCGAACGGTCTACGAGCTCCTAGGCGACTGGCCCTGGCTGGCGGTGTCGGCCAGCATGCTCGTTTGGGCGTTCAAGCGCCGCTCGGGACCGCTCAGAGCTTGATCGCTCGCTTGAAACGTTTGGCGTCGGCGAACATATCCACGTTGGTAAATACGTACGTCGCGTGCTCGTGTTTCGACGCCAGGGCCATCTCGGCGAGCTTCTCGACCGCCGGGTCTTCGTATCGACTCTTGTGCCCTGCGGGCCCTGCGAGGCGGTAGTACGCGAAGTCGGCCTTGCTGGCACCGCTCAGGAGCGGATCGCGCGCCGCGGTCGCCCCGCTGTCATCGGCCAGTGACTGGGCCTCGTCCGCGTCCCAGCCTGCCGGCGGCTCCCAAACGATGCGCTTGAACTTCTTTTTGACGCTCGCCAAAAAGTCTTTGACGGCGCTCTTGTTATTTCGAGAAGACTGAAAGTCCGGCGGGGCCACGAAGATAGCCGTATGGGCTTCGAGATCCTTGGCGACCGCCATCAGAGTCCGCAGCGCCGTCTCGGTGACCTTGCCCTCGCGAAACCCTTCTTGGCCGATCTCGCGCGGAGCCAGGAGCGCGAACCCGAAGCCCGCGGGGGCTTCGCGGCGCCATCGTCGAATGGTCCCCGTACCGGGCTGCGCGACGTGCGTCTCCTGGACTTCGACGAATAAGAATTCTTTGAAATAACGAGTCGCTGGGACAGGGAACCCGGCGCAGCCAATCGTAATCATGCAGTGCGACACGGGATCGTAGCACGATTGACGAGGCGACTGTCCGTTAGAGCGGTTTCGAGCCTGCGCGCGCGAGCCTGCGCGCTAGCGCGCGGCCGAGCCTATGGCCCGCCGCTCGCAATGCATCGGATTCGCGAAAAGCGCTGGCTCTCAAGTCGAGCGCCCCCTGGCTTTCGTCCACGGTGATTACGTCGTCGGCACGAACATCGCCCGTGTCGCTCTCGGGCGGCTGACCGCTGGCTCGAACGATCCAGGCTCGGGCGACGAGGCTCACGTCGGTGGCTCGTGCCGCCGGACCGCCATCCAGAGCCGAAATGCCCTCACTTGCGTCATCGGCAAGCAAGACTTCGACCTCCGCGCGAGGAAAGCCATCTCCTGGCTCGAGGGCGCCGAGCCGGGCGAGCTCTTCGCGCATTCCCGCAAGGACCTCGTCGCTGGCGACGGCATCGGCGACGAGCGTTCTCACGAGCCGAACGTGCAACCTAGTTGCGGCCGAATCCGCATATACGGCTTGGTATCCGCAGGACAACATCAGAAACAGCAGTCCGAATCCATGACGCAAGGTAAGCTCTATTCCAATATGAAATTGAGGATCTTGCCCTTGACGTAAATGACCTTTCTCACCTTCTTGCCTTCGAGGTGAGAGGCCACGCGCGGCTCGGCGAGCGCCGCAGCCGTCGCCGTTTCGACATCGGCGTCGAGCGCCAGCGTGACGGTGCCGCGCACCCGGCCGTTGACCTGAACCCCAATCTCCACGGCGTGATCGCGAACGAGGTCGGGGTCGAACTGCGGCCAGGGCGCGTAAGCGAGCGACTCGGGGTGTCCCAGCCGCTGCCAGATCTCTTCGCCCAAATGCGGCGCAAAAGGCGAAAGGATGAGCGCCAAGGTCTCGACGGCCTCGCGAGGCACCTGGGACAGACCGCCCAGGTGACGCACCAGAATCATCATGGCGCTGATGGCCGTGTTGAGCCTCAACCCTTCGATGTCGACGGTCACCTTTCGCACCGTCTTGTGCACCAGGCGCCGGGTCTCTTCGTCGTACGCGTCCGCGGAGGCCGAGAGCGGCCCCGTCGCGACGTTCCACGTGCGATCCAAGAATCGCCGGACGCCTTCGAGCCCGGCCGTCTGCCAGGGCTTCACCTGCTCGAGCGGGCCCATGAACATCTCGTACCCGCGCAGAGCGTCAGCCCCGTAGGCCTTCACGATGTCGTCCGGATTGACGACATTGCCTCGGGCTTTGCTCATTTTCTCGTGGTTCTCGCCGAGCACCATGCCCTGGTGCACGAGCTTGTGAAACGGCTCGGAATCCTTCACGAGGCCGAGATCAAAGAGAGCTTTGTGCCAGAAGCGGGCATAAAGAAGATGCAAGACCGCGTGCTCACTGCCGCCGACGTAGAGGTCGACCGGCATCCAGTCGGCATAGCTCGCGGCGCTCCACGGCTCGCGGCTATCTCGCGGGTCGAGAAATCTCAGGTAGTACCAGCACGACCCCGCCCACTGCGGCATGGTGTTGGTCTCGCGGGCGTACCACCGACCCTCGCGATGGAAGAACCGCCAGTCGACCGCGCGCGCGAGTGGCCCGGCCGGATCGGTGCCGGGACGAAAGTCGTCGAGCGGCGGAAGCAGGAGCGGTAGCTCGTCGTAGGGGACCGCCATCGGCTGCTCGTAGTGCACGATGAAGACGGCGCCCGGCGTCCGCGGATCGCCCTCGCACGACACTGGAAAGTAGACGGGAATGGGCTCGCCCCAATAGCGCTGGCGTGAAAACACCCAGTCGCGGAGGCGATACGTGACTTTCGGGCTCCCCTTCCCTCGCTCGACGAGCCGCGCCATGATGCGCTCGCGTGCTTGCGCGCTCGGCGTACCGTCGGCGACCTCGGGGCAAAGGGGCCCGTAGCGCGTGGCACCATCGTCTGTGAACGCGCCTTCCTGCACGGAGATCGGGTCTCCCGCGGCTGGCTCGATGACTTGGACGATGGGTAGGCCGTAGGCCTTCGCGAAAGCGTGGTCGCGCTCGTCGTGAGCCGGAACGGCCATGACGGCGCCGGTGCCATACGTAGCGATGACGTAGTCGGCCACCCAGATCGGGACCAAGTGCCCATTCAGCGGATTGCGTGCCGTGGCGCCGAGAGGCACTCCCGTCTTGGTTTTGGCCTCCGTTCTGTCGAGATCGCTCTTTCGCTTCGCGGCTTCGACGTAAGCGGCCACGTCGGCGCGATGCTCGCTCGAAACGAGCGCCGCCACGAGTGGATGCTCGGGCGCGAGGACCACGTAGGTCACGCCGGGGAGCGTGTCGGCGCGCGTCGTGTAAACACGAAGCGCTCGAGGTTCCGTGCTCGCCTCGACGGCAAACTCGATCTCGGTACCCACGCTCCGGCCGATCCAGTTGTGCTGTTTGAGCTTCGTGTCCGGCCAGTCGAGCCCCGAGAGGTCCGCGTCGAGCCGGTCCGCGTACGCCGTAATCTTGAGCATCCACTGCCGGAGAGGCTGGCGCTCCACCGGGTGGCCTCCGCGCTCGCTCTTGCCGTCGATGACCTCCTCATTCGCAAGCACGGTCCCGAGCGCCGGGCACCAGTTGACGGGGATCTCGGCCTGGTACGCCAGCCCCCGCTCGAAGAGCTTGAGGAAGATCCACTGTGTCCACTTGACGTAGCCAGGATCGGTCGTGTCGATCTCGCGGCTCCAGTCGTAACTGAAGCCCAGGCTCTTGAGCTGGCGCTTGAAGGTTGCGATATTTTTCCGCGTCGTGTCGCTCGGATGGGTATGGGTCGCAATCGCGTGCTGCTCTGCCGGGAGCCCAAAGGCATCCCATCCCATGGGATGCAGCACGTCCCGGCCGCACATGCGGTGAAAGCGAGCGACGATATCGGTCGCCGTGTATCCCTCGGGATGCCCGACATGCAGCCCTGAGCCCGATGGATAAGGGAACATGTCGAGGACGTAGAACTTCTCACGCTCAGGATGTCGCTCCGCGCGGAAGGTCGCGTGCTTTTCCCAATACGCTTGCCACTTCGGTTCGATGACAGAGGGCTCGTAGCGATCGCGCGAGTCGTCGGTCATTGCTTGGGCCCGTCGACTCCATGCAGCGGCGCGTCGACGCTCTTGTAGACATTTTCGGGCGCAGGAAACGCTCCGGACCGCACCTCGGCCGCGTAGCGCCGGACGGCGTCCGTCACTTCGCCGCCGAGCTCCGCGTAGCGCTTGGCGAACTTGGGAGTGTGGCCTTGGGACAGCCCGAGCAGGTCCGTACAAACGAGCACCTGCCCGTCGCACTGAGTCCCCGCGCCGATGCCGATCGTCGGCACGTTTACGGCACGCGTAACCTGGGCGGCCACATCGGCTGGGACGGCTTCGACCACGATGGCGTAGACGCCGGCGCTTTCGAGCGCACGCGCGCTGGCGACGATCTTCGCCGCGCTCTGCGCCGTGCGGCCTTGCACCCTGAAGCCCCCATAGGCATGCACGCTCTGAGGCTGCATGCCGATATGACCCATGACTGGGATCCCGAGTCGAGTGATCCGAAGGACTTGATCGGCAATCTCCTCGCCGCCCTCGAGCTTCACGCTCTCGAACGCGCCCTCCTTGAGGAGCCGGCCGGCTGCGGCCACCGCTCGCGCGGTCGATGACTGGTAGCTCATGAACGGCATGTCCCCGACGAGATGGGCGCGCAGCTTGGCGCGAGCGACGGCTCGGCCGTGGTAACACATTTCGTCGATGGTCACGGGCAACGTGCTCTCGAGCCCTTGCACGACCATGCCGAGAGAGTCGCCGACGAGGACGATGTCGACTCCCGCCTGGTCGACCAGGCGGGCCATCGTGAAGTCGTACGCCGTCACCGCGACGATGCGCGAGCCCGCGGCTTTCATAGCCCGGATATCGTGGACGGTGACCTTGTGGCCGGGTCGAGCGCCGTCGCTGCCGGGAGCCATTCTGCGGCAGAGGGCGTAGCCTCAAGCCTGACCGACGGCAAGATGGCCATTCGCTTGTCTCCGCACTACGTTGCGCCATCGTGCAAAGGATGCGGCCCCGGATCGGCCTTCTGTGCGGCCTGCTTTTTGCGTCGCCGCTGGCCTGCGACCGCGCGCCCTCCCCGAGCACCCTCAAGGAGTGGAGTCCTGTCGATCACCATTCGGCCGACGACGGCCGCCAGGCCGGCGCGCAGGCCGCGGCCCGCCAAGCGCCGGCCGCCAAGCGAGACCCGGAAGACAACGTGGCCGATCTGGTCGACCTCACTTGGCGCCAGCAGTGCACGACGTGCCATGGGGCATCCGGCAAGGGCGACGGCCAGATGGGACCGATGGTGAAGGCGCCCGATCTGACCAACGGCGAATGGCAAGCCACAGTGTCCGACGCAAACCTCGCGAGCCTCATCAAGACTGGAAAGAATCGAATGCCCAAGTTCGACCTGCCCGCTCCCGTGATCGCGGGTCTGGTCGCTCGAGTACGATCCCTACGCGAGCCCGCTACAGAACCGCGATGACGCCGCCGGGTGACCCTCCGAGCAGCCCTCCGGGAGAGTCGATCGAAGTCGCGACGCGCGCCCTGCACCCGCCGGGCGGCAATTCGGGCATCACGGCCGTGGTCCTCTCGGGAAGCGCCAAGGGGGCCTCTCGCCTCATCCGCGATGTCTTGCGCATTGGAAAGGCCTCCGACAACGACTTGGTCCTCGCGGACGACACGGTTTCGCGTCACCACTGCGAGCTGTCGTGGGCGAGAGACGGCATCCACGTGCGCGATCTCGGGTCCACCAATGGCACGAAAGTTCAGGGGGCGCGCGTCACCGAAGCGGTCGCGAGCCCTGGCAGCGTCCTCAAGGTTGGCGAAGTCGAGATCATCTTGCGCGCATCCGTGCGTAGCGCCGAGGTGCTTCCCAGCGACAAGACCCGATTCGGCGATGCGCTTGGCAAGAGCCTGGCCATGCGCACGATCTTCGCCGTGCTCGAACGCATTGCCCCGACTGACGCCACGGTGCTCTTCGAAGGGGAGACCGGGACGGGCAAGGACGTGCTCGCACGCGCCACCTGGACGCAAAGCACGCGTGCCTCGGGGCCATTCGTCGTCGTCGATTGCGGCGCGGTCAGCTATTCGTTGCTCGAAAGTGAGCTCTTCGGTCACGAACGCGGAGCGTTCACCGGCGCGGTGGCGGCCCGGCAAGGAGCCTTCGAGCTCTGCGACGGCGGTACGCTCTTTCTCGACGAGATCGGCGAGCTGCCGCTCGACGTGCAACCCAAGCTCTTACGCGCGCTCGAGACGCGAGAGTTTCGTCGCGTTGGAGGCAACCGCACGCTGAAAACCGACGTGCGCGTCATTGTCGCCACCAAGCGCAATCTAGAGAAAGAGGTGCAGGGCGGCCGGTTTCGCGAAGATCTCTATTTCCGCCTCGCCGTCGTACCCATCACCGTGGCCCCGCTGCGCTCTCGTCGCGAAGACATCCCGCTTTTAGTCGAGAGCATGCTTGCCGCTGCGGGCCACGGGCTCTCGGTGAGCGAAGACACGATGCACGCCCTCTCGGCTCACGACTGGCCGGGCAACGTTCGCGAGCTTCGCAACGTGCTCGACAGGGCCGTGTACATGGCGAGGGCGTCGGGGCAGACGGAGCTGACGCTGGTGACGTTGCCGACGGCGCCGGGGACGGTCGGCGATGCGTTTCAATTCGACGGAGCCAAGAGCTACCGGGAAACGAGAGCGAAGTACGACGCGGAGTTCGAGCGTCGTTACGTGAAGTGGCTCCTGGGTCGCCACGGCAACAACGTGAGCGCCGCGGCTCGTGAAGCCAAGATGGACCGCAAGCATCTTCACGACATGGCCAAGAAGCATGGTCTGCGCGGCCCGGACAACGACGAGGACTGACGCGACGCCTGCGAGCCAACGGCTCGCGGGCTCAGAAACCCGCGACCAAGCTCGCAGTCGCCACGTAGGCGCGGGCGTCGGACACCGGTGTACCGCCGAGCGTGTATTCGTCGTAGGAAAATGAGGTCACGCTCGCCGAACCGACGAGCTTGAAGCTCTCGAGCAGGCCGAGAATTCGGCCGCGAGCGGGCTCGATCGTCCACGCCAAGCGCAAGCCCGCGAGCCAACTCCAGAATGGCGAGAGCTCCCGATCCGCAGTCCAGTATTGTCCGCGAGGGCCGAGAGGCGGATCGCCCCCCGTATAGTCGTCGCTCCAGAAAACCGCTCCACTCTGCTTGTAGAAGCGGCCTCGAACCATGAGACGCAGCGAGTCGCCGAGGCTCTTCTCGAATTCGGCTTCGGCCGTACCACTGCGGACCGCCCACGTGTCTGAATAGCCACGAAGCGAGAACCGCAGCGCGCCCTTGATCCCGCGAAGGTAGACGGCCAGGCGCGCCGTCACCGCTTGGCGCGCCCGCTCGTTGGGTTCGTGCTCCTGCGCCTTTACGGCTTCGCCGAGCACGATGCTGCGATACGGGTCGCTCTGAAAGCCGTCGACGAGCTGTGCCGTGTAGGTGAGCTGGGTTTCGACGATGGGGGTCCAGGATTGGGCCCAGCTGGCCTCGAACGTGTCGATGCCGATCGGGTGGGTCATACGGGTCGCGTCCTCGGTAAAACAGCCCGTGGACGTTTCGAGAGCCGTAAAGCGGGTGGGATCGGTTTCGGTTTGAACGCGATCGCACACGCGATCGAAGTTGCGACCGTACGAGAGCGCGAACTGGGTGTTGTGCTGGAGCGCGTCGGTGCGCGCGTTGACGTGCAGCGAATGCGATTGGTAGTCGTTCTCGGTGGAGTAGTCGTAGCCTCCCGTCAGCGAAGTCGTGTCGCCCTTGAACGTGAACTCGCCCCCGCCCATGTTGCGAAGGTCGTGGACGCTCGCGGTGCTCACGACGTCGGCCGGATGGCTGGCGTGGTAGACGGGACCAAACTTCGTCGAGACGCTCGCCCCCGAGACGACGTCGGCTTCCCATCCCGCGCGAACCTCGAGCCATGGCCAGGGGCCTGCTTGCACGTCCACCGAGGGCGTGTAGACGAACATGTGCGTGCGGGTCGGCGCCTCGTAGAAGACCGTATGCGACGTATCGAGCTCGGCCACCTGCGCCTGGGTCGTGCGTCCAGGCACCAGCAGCATCGCGATGAGCGCCAACGCGCAAGGCCACTTCGCTAGTTGCACCCGCACCCTCCACCGGCCACGCCCGTGCCGCCCATCGACCCCTCGCGATTGTCGATCGCGTGGCGGAGCGCGGCCTCGTGCCTCGCTTCGGCGTCGAACTGCATCGTAGGGTCGGCGAGAATGGCCCGCTGTTGCGGCGCCACGGTGACACAGCCGGTCGAGGCGACGAAGGCGACGAGAGCGAGGACGCGAATCATTTCAAAGCCTCTCAGAAGTAGACGCCGAGGCCGCCCGCGTACGTCTGCGCGTTCTTGTACGTCTCCGGCGTGAAAACGGACAGATCCGTCACCTCCAAGCGCACCAAGATCCGATTGCGAAGGGCCAGAAGCAAGCCGCCGCCCGCGCGGGCCACGTAATAGTCTTCGTCCGCGCGTACGAAGGCAGTCGAGCTTCGGCGCAGGCTCAGGCCTCCCGCGGATATGCCGACGAACGGGCAGATCGTCCAGCGCGGAGCCAGATACACCGAGGCGCCCGCGCCATAAAGGAGCTGCGTCCCGTCCGCGGTCAGCGCGTCGCCGATGAACCCTTCTAGGCTGACGTTCTCGGTGAGCAGCAGCGACGGGCGAGCTTCGACGTAGCCATAGCGCTGAACCCCGCTGCCCTCGACGGGAATGCTCAGGACCCCCCCCACGAGGGCGAGGCCCCCGCGCGACCCCCGGAGCGGCGGCGGAGCGAGCAAGCCGGGGCGCGACGGCGCACCTTCTTCGCCCGGGGTCACGGCAAATGACTGAACTTCGTCGCCGAGCGCAAACGCCGTCCGCCCGTCGGGCAGTACGACTCGGAGCCAGAATCCTGTGCCGGGCCGTCCGTCCAGGGCAAACGTCTCACCACGGTGGGCTTCGTAGATCACCCTATGGCTGACGCCTGGACCGGTGCGAAGCTCCGCCGTGTCCGACACGACTCGGGCGAAGGCTTCCGCCGAATCGGCTGAATCGGCGCCTAGCCCAAGGCGTGGAAAGATGAGCGCGACGAGGACCGCGAACGCGCCAATCGCCCCCTTCATTTCGACGCCCAGGTACTCAAAAGCAAGTTCGCGGTAGGGTCGTTCGCGGGGAAAATGACGCGTGGGTGCGGAACCTGACCGGTGGGGCGCAGAAACAGGGGCGCCATAGTGTAGTCGCGGTTCATCTCGAACGAGACAGCCGTGAGGTTGCTCTGCGCGGGGCTCCCGGTCCCAATGCTTCCAATTCCGGCGCCGTCGAGCGCAGGATGGTCACCACCCGCGCAATCGATGGCGGGATGAGCCTGCAAGTTCATGCCATTGACCGCGGCCGAGAAATGACAGCTTCCGTTGTCAGTTGAAAGACCGGGGCCGCAGTTGTTCAGAAAGATGAAACCGGGCTCGACATGACAGTAGAAGTAGTCGGCGTCGAAGACGTCGGTCGCAACGCTGTAGTCGGGGCCCGGGTCGATCGTCGTGCACCCGAGGAGCGGCACCGCCAGCGCCGCCGACACGGGCCACGGAACTTTCCTGCCTGGAGCCACCTCTCGACGATAACCCTGCGTCGATGGCCGCGGCCAGTTACTTTTCCTACGCGTTTCAGGTACGTACCTGAGCCTACCTGACGGCGTCACAACGCTTCGCGCATGTCGGTTTCGCTTGCGCGAGCGGGCGGCTCATCTGTAGAAGTTTGGCTCACCGACGTGGGATGTCGTAGCTTATCACACACGTGAATTGCCCTAAAGCAGCGTTCTCGACGTCCGCTCGGAGATCCAACGAATGAAGCTGACTCCCTGGTATCTGGTGGCCATCGCCCCGATCGCGGTTGCAGGTTGCTCGGGCGCCTTTCTTGGCCAATGCGCGGTGCTCGGTGTCACGCTCTGCATTTTCGTTGGAACGCTCACGTTGGGACGGACGTCGGGGGCGGCACGACAGGCCACGGGTCAGCACGAGCCCCGCTAGGAAAGCGTGAGGGGGGTGACCGACGCCGACCGCGAAGGCGCCGAGCGGCTCAAGGCACTCGACGAGTTCTCACTCGCCGATCTCGAGTCGATCCGGCTCATGCTGCGTGGCGACTCGGTCATCGATCTGCGTCGCCTGGCCCTCGACACCGAAGGCGAAGCGCGCGAGTTTCTGGTGGCCCAAGAGCTCAGGCCCGACGAGCCCGGCGACCGCGCGCGCATGGAGCACGTCAAGGGCGAGGCCATCGCCTACTTGCGGCGTCAGTTCGACTATCCGATTCCTCGACCCATCGAGCGGGCAAGCGTGCCTGAGCTTCTCATGCTCGCTTCGGGGCGAGGTCATCGCGCCATGTGTGGCTGCACGATTCTCAAGTGCATGCACATCATTCACCACCTCGACGGTCGCGAGTTACTTTTCGTTTTGCCGATGTCCGACCAGGACGTCTTTCATATCGTCGAGGAGAAGGTTTACCGGGTCATCGGCGGGATGCTGGCCGCCGGATTCCCCATCGTCGAGTTCGTCGGGGGCCGGAAACACAAGGATTCGCTCATTACGAAACTACTTTCGAAACAAGAGACCATCGCCGCGCAAATATTCGACAAGCTGCGCTTTCGCGTGGTCACTCGGAGCCGGGACGACATCTTTCCCGTGCTGCAGTATCTCACCAAGCATCTCTTTCCCTTCAACTACGTCGTTCCCGGCCAGAGCATCAACTCGGTTTTCGGGTTCACGTCTTACGCCGAGAAAACCGCCCTCAAGCCCCTCCTGTCACGAATGGAGGGACAAGACAGCCTCGCGGACGATTTCACGCCCAGCGACAATCAATTTTCGGCGGATTCCTATCGAATCATCCACTTCGTCGTCGACATCCCCATCCGATTGCCGCGACGCCTGCTGGACCGTGCCCCCCCCAACGCGGCACCGCTCGGCAACGTCATCTTCGTCATATGTGAGTTCCAAATCGTCGATCGGGACACTGAAACGCACAACGAGCTCGGGGACGCTTCGCACGCGAAATACAAGGACCGCCAGAAGAAGGCCGTCATGCGCCGACTGCAGCTCGGCGGCGCCAGCGAGACAACTCCGACCGCAGGCCTTCCGCCGGACGTGCGCCGGAAGAAGTAAGGGAGTAAAAGGGCGCTCGTATGCGTCTTTACAGCGGGAAAATCCCGACCATCGCCACCGAAGTCGTCCGTGCGCTGCTCGTCGCCAACGACATCGAATCTGAAAGCCCCCGGCAGGTTGAGGGGGACGTCGCGGCAGTCCTGACCCAATACCTAAGCGACGAACGAGAGGTCAACGATCGCGCGAAAGACATTCTCGAGCGAACGGGCAAGCCTCAAGGTGAGTACTCCCGCGTCAGGGAGCTCGTGGCCGAGGAAAAAGGCATCAAGGTCGGCGACGAGGCGCTCGACTACTTGCTCGACCAAGTGGTCGAGATGCTCATGCATTCGACCCACGTCGACGAAGTCTATGTCGAGGACGTGGAGCTCCGTCGCAAGATGGCCTCGGTCTTCAAAAAGCACATGGCAGCCGACTCGAAGCTCGACGTCGAAGTGCGCGCCCAACTCAAGCACGTCAAGGAAGGCACCCGTCAGTGGGAGATCGAATATGCCCGGGTGCTCGACCACGTCCGCCGCCTAAAGGGGCTGTAGAGCGCACGTCGAAATCGTCGTAGCGTCGGGAGGCAGCATGCGCAGCATGACCGGGTTCGGCTTGGGCGAAGTGCCGCTCGGAAGTGGTAAGCTTGGGGTCGAGATCCGGGGCGTAAATCACCGTTTTCTCGATGTGCGGGTGCGAGTGCCTCGCGAGCTCGGCGAAATGGCCGCGTTCATCGAACAGATCGCACGCGAACGGCTCACCCGTGGACGTTATGAAGTGGCTCTGCGCGTCGACGGACCAGCGCTCGCCGCCCCGTCGCTCGACCGCGAACGGGCTCGCTCCGCCTTTAGGGCGTTGTGCGACCTGCGAGATGAGCTCGCACCGGGTAGCGAGGTGCCGCTATCCTTGTTGGTCGCCGTGCCGGATCTGTTCGTTTCGTCCGCGGAGCGCGAGCCCGATCGCGTTCGTTCGGCAGCGCGTTCGGCGTTCGAAGCGGCCGTCGTGGGTCTCGACGATATGCGAGAGCGAGAAGGCGCATCGCTGCGCGACGACTTGGTCAAGCGTATCGACCGGGTAAGACACTTGGCGCTCGAAATCGAGCACCGAGCTCCCGCCGTCCTCGAGGCGCACCGCCAGCGCCTCAGAGAACGCGCCGACCGCTTGCGGCAAGGCAGCGACCTCGACGTCGACGGTGCACGCCTCGAACAAGAGATCGCGATTTTTGCGGAGCGATGCGACGTATCCGAAGAGCTGACGCGCCTGGAGAGCCACTGCACGCAACTCGTCCGCCTTCTCGGCAGTCGAGAGTCGACGGGCAGGCGCCTCGACTTTCTTCTCCAGGAGATGGCTCGCGAGGCAAACACCGTCGGAGCCAAGAGCCTCGACGCGACCGTGGCGCACGCGGTAGTCGACGTCAAAGCCGAGATCGAACGAATGCGCGAGCAGGTGCAGAACGTCGAATGAACCAGAACGACGACTTTCTCCTACTAATACTGTCCTCGCCGAGTGGAGCGGGCAAGACCACTCTTACTCGGATGCTGCTCGATCGTCATCCCGAGCTGCGCTTCAGTGTGTCGCATACGACGCGCACGGCGCGGGCGAACGAAGTGAACGGCCGCGACTACCATTTCGTCGATCGCGAGCATTTTCTCGCACTGGTGGCGCAGGAGGCCTTTCTCGAATGGGCGGAGGTGCACGGGAACCTCTACGGAACGTCGAAGGCGGAGATCGACCGGGCGCGGGCTACGAGCGACTGCGCGGGCATGGTCTTCGACATCGACTATCAAGGTGCGCGGCAAATTCGCGCAAAAGTGAGCGATGTCGTGGCGGCGTTCATCGTTCCCCCCTCCATGCCCGAGCTCGAGCGCCGTCTTCGCGGTCGCGCCAGCGAATCCGAGGAGGCGGTCAAACGTCGTTTCGCCGTGGCAAAACGCGAGATCGAGCACTATGCCCTTTTCGACTACGTCGTCGTCAATGAAGACATCGACGACGCCTTCGACGAGCTGAGATCGATCGTCGTTGCCGAACGGGCCCGCCGTGGATGCCGCGCGCCCCTCGTGGAGGCCTTGCTGCGCACGGGCCGCCTCGGGGACGGGCCATGAGCTCGCGCCACGTGCTCGCGATCATCGGCGGTAGCGGTCTCTATCAAATCGAGGGGCTTACCGACGTCGTCGAGATAGCTCAAGAGACACCCTTCGGCGCTCCGAGCGACGTCGTGGTCCGAGGGCAGCTCGAGGACGTGACGCTTCTCTTTCTCCCCCGGCATGGCCGTGGCCACACCATTGCCCCCCATCGCATCAACGCCCGCGCAAACGTCTGGGCCCTCAAAGCGCTTGGCGCGACGCACCTCATGAGCGTCAGCGCCGTCGGTTCGATGCGCGAGGAGATCGCGCCCGGCGATTTCGTCGTCGTCGACCAGTTCATCGACCTCACCAAAGGGCGTCCAGCGACGTTTTTCGACGAGGGGGTCGTCGCCCACGTTGCGTTCGCGGATCCGGTTTGCAGGGCCTTGTCCGGGGCACTGGCGATCGCCGGGGAATCGTCGGGCGTACGCGTGCACCGGGGCGGGACCTATGTCTGCATCGAGGGACCGCAATTCTCGACGCGGGCGGAGAGTCTTCTCTACCGGTCGTGGGGCGTCTCCGTCATCGGGATGACGGCCATGCCGGAGGCCAAGCTGGCGCGCGAGGCCCAGCTTCCGTACGCGCTACTGGCCCTGGCTACCGATTACGACTGCTGGCATGGCGCCGAGCCCACCGTCGACGTCGTCAGCGTTCTCGCGGTCGTCCAGAAGAACGTGGCTGCGGCGCGCCGAACGGTGAGCTCGCTCGCGCGCTCTTTGCCGGATCCGAAAAACAGTGCCGCCGCATCAGCCTTGGCTTCGGCCGTCATCACCCCGAGCGAGCGCGCGCCCGCCGATGCGCGCCTGCGCTTCGAGCGCTTGCTCGGCGCAACCACGGGCAGCGAAAGAGGACCGTTGTGACCAGCCACGCTCAGCATCTTCTCGTCGTGGGATCGATCGCCTTCGATGATCTCGACATGCCTTCCGGCGAGCACCGAAACGTCGTCGGAGGTTCGGCGACATACGCCTCGATCGCCGCTTCGCTTTTAGCGCAGAACCGTGTGCGAATCGTCGGCGTCGTAGGAGACGACTTTCCGAGCCGAGTGACCGAGGAGCTCAAAGCAAAAGGGATTGATACTTTGGGCATCACCCGAAGCCCCGGACGGACCTTTCGCTGGCACGGCCGCTATTCGGAAGATCTCGCGAGTCGCACCACGCTCGACACGCAGCTCAACGTCTTCGCCGACTTCTCTCCGAGGATCCATACGACTCATTGCTCGAGCCGATTTCTCTTTCTCGGCAACATCCACCCCGCTCTCCAGATCGACGTCGTCGACCAGGTCCCCGACACCACCCTCGTGGCTGCCGATACCATGAACTTCTGGATCGAACGCGAGCCCGCTGAGCTCGCGCGGATGCTCCGCCGCGTCGACCTTTTGATCATCAACGACGAAGAGGCGCGCCAGCTCGCGGGCGTTCACAACTTGGTTCGAGCGGCAGCCGACATTCGAAAACGTGGTCCCAAGGCCCTCATCATCAAGCGAGGCGAGTTCGGAGCGTTGCTCTTCGACGACGCGGGAACGTTTTTCGTTCCGGCATATCCGCTCGAGAACGTCGTCGATCCGACGGGAGCCGGGGACTCGTTCGCGGGGGGGCTCATGGGGTACCTGGCCTGCCAGGAAGGAGCCTCGCCGCGATCGCTGCGAACGGCCTTGTTCTTCGCCGCGGCCCTCGGCAGTTTCTGCGTCGAAGGAATCGGGCCGAAGCGTTTGCTCGAAATCGAACGCGCGGATCTATCGGCGCGGCTGGCCGCCTTCGCGCGTCTTGTCGACCACGGCGGCGACCTGAGCCTGCCCGCCTGAGCGCGCCCTCATGGGAGCCGATGCCGATCAGCGCGCGTTCGATGCGCTCTCCGAGAACGCGCGTCTCGGAGACATCGCCGTCCTTGCATGGGCCGTCATGGCGAGCACGATAGAGGGCACGCCTCCCGACGCTCTTACGGCACAGACCGTCCATCGAGCCGCTGCGCTCAACGTAACTCGGGAGGACGCTTCGACGCCCTTCGGCAATGCGCTCGATGTTCTCCAGCGCGGGCCCGAGGGTGTGGCCGAGCGCTCGCTCGCGCGTGCTTTGGTGGCACACGCGCTGGCCGCTCGTCCACGGTCTGCCTCCGAGGATTACGACCGAACGGTGCGCGATCTCGTATGGCTGGCCACCCGAACCCCGTTCGACGCCACCGGATTGCTCGACCGTGCGCTCGGCGCCGCGTCGAGCGAGCCCCTGTGGGCCGCTATCGCCGACCGCGTGCGACGCGCCGACCAAGGCACGCTTCCGAGCTCCGGATGCGGCGAGGGCCTGATCGCGGCGGTCGCTCTCGCGTCCTCTGATTCTGCGTCCGCCATTGGGCACACCGCGGCGCTCGCGGCCGACGTGCACGACCCCAAGCTCGCCTACGTCCTCGTTGGGGGGCGTACGCGGGCAGCGGGCGGCCGCCCCGCCATCGGTGAGCTGGTTGCGAGGCCGCGCGGAGCATGGGCAACAGCGTTTCTGGCCGTCACCGGGGTCGTGCTCCTCATTCACCTCGTGCGATTCGTGGCCCGATTCGCACTGGCGTACCGCAGACCGGCCGAGATGGCGCTGGAGACCGAGGGCGACATCCGTATCCGATGGCGAACCGAGCTGCTGGGCCGCACCCTGCGTGAGCACGATGTGCTCTTGCCTCGCGCGGAGATTGCGCGGGCGGTGCGCGACGTGCGGTATCCCTCCCTCGGGCTCTACGTGGGGCTACTCGCACTGGCCACGGGTAGCTTCGTCGGTGTGTCGACCTTGGTCGACGGCGTCCGCGCGGGATCGTCCTCGGTGGTCGCCATCGGGCTTGCCACGATAGCGCTGGGGATCGCGCTCGACTTCGTGCTGTCGAGCGTAAAACCGGGTCGGCTGGGGCAATGCCGCATCCTCGTCGTTCCAAGACGCGGCTCACCGCTATGCGTGGGGGGTCTGGAGATTGCGGCGGCGGACGCGTTGCTGGCTGGCCTCAGGGCTCGTTGACAGCTCGGTCGGGCGCAAAGCCGAACCTCACTCGAGTCTTTCCCCGACGATCGCTTTCACGTTCCCCGCCGACGCTCGAATCTCGAAGCGCACGGCGCGTCCCAAACCGGGAGGCGCGCACGCGCGGACCGTGGCGGCGCCGGGGGCTTCCGCTCGATCGAGCTCCACGTCCGTCTCGTCGAACGCACGAATCTCCAGGCCCGCCCCTTCGCCCTGGATCCCGGCCGCCAGGCGAGCGCACCGACCGGCCGGGAGAGTTTCGCTCCACGCCACCACGTGGGCTCCGTCGAGCGGGATTGTCCGTACGAAGCGCTCCTGGCCTTGCAGCACCCTTTGCGATCCCAACCCCGATCGCGCGAGCATCCGCGATGCGGCCAACGGGAGGCGCTCGAACGCCGCATCTTTCCAGCGCTCGGGGCGAACAGTCATCGAGAAAGGCCCTCCGTGCTCACGCGCTTCGAGCTCGAGCCGAGCGGCACCTCGAGCGCAGCCGAAGAGCACAGTCGACGATGCGGCTTCGTCCGAGGCCAACAGCAAGCCGCCATCGGACCACAAGCGGGCGTCGATCAGCCCGAGCGGCTCGCCGCCGGTGACATCGAGGCGCAAACATGAGCCCTCGGGCGCGCTGAGATCGACAGGGATGAGAACGCGGGCACCGAGCGTCAGCACTCCTGACGACGTCGCGAGGGGCGCGGCGTAGCCGTCAGTCTCGAGCGCGGACTCGAGCGCACTCTTGGCGACCCGAAGAGACTGTCGCGGGATGACCCAAGCGACATCGGGACGCGCGGAAATATCCCGGTAGACCTCGGCGCCCGCGTGAGCCACGACGATCGCAGCCAGCCCGTGCCCGACGTGGGGTCGGATAGCGAGCGTCCCAGTGGAAGCCGTGGCGGCGCACACGATGAGCGATCGCGGACCTGAGCCGTCCCGGGAACGTGCGAGCGTCCTGCCATCCGAATCCAAGAGCTCCACCTCGAGGGGCCCGATGTCTTCGGCGGGCGCGACAAAGACATCCACGCAGTGGCTGGCTTCAATCGGCACGGCAAGGTACGCGGTCACTCGGGAGTCAACCGTCAGGGGAAGGCGCCTTACCTCCTGCCACTGGCCCCCCAATTCGAGGTAATGCCTCCTCACGGCGTCGTCGAGTCCAGGGCCGACGTCGGGCGGCAGCGACCCCTGATCGAGCGTACCAAGGGCACCGAGAGCTCGGGCAACGACCCCGGCTCTCTCTTTCGGGATTAGCTGCGCGGCGACGGCGACGAGCCCCTCGCCTTCCGCAACGTGGCCGGCGACGTAGAGACGCGCCGGATGGGGCGCGCACAGGACCACCGTCGGATGCGCGTCGCGTCCCTCGTCCGCGGCGAGAACCGCTCCGTCGTCCGAGTAGATGGCTACGTCGACGTCGGTGACCGAAGGCCCACCGCGAGCGTAGACGAGCAAGCAATCGTCGGGAGCAACCTCGATGAAACCACCGATCCAGTCGTTTTCCACGGTGAGGCCGACGCCAACGAGCGATGGCGTCCCGGCTCCGAGCTGCTGCGCGTGGCCGGGCACGTCGCCCAGCACGTGCCACGCGTCGAAGTCGCCGGAAACGACGAGCGGCGCGGAAGGCGGCCTGTGCGGGCCTACGCCCAGCGCTGGAGCTGGCGCAACGCAAGCGGTGAGCAACCAGGCTCCCGCAAAGAGACTCGTTCTCACCAAGAGGCGTCCCAGATCCCGCTCTGAAGGCGATAGACGGCCAAGGCCCAACCGAAGAGCGGAGCGCCTCGGGCATCGACCTCGGCCAACCCGTGACGGTGTGTACCGGCGCAAAACGCCACCGCCGCCGCGACCTGGTCCGCCGTCCGCGCGTCCACACTCTCGCGGCCGGCCACGCGCACCCGCAGGCCAATGCCCCCCGTCGCTTGGGGGGCCAATGAGGCGACCGCGAGATAGCAGGCGCCCGGCTCCAACGGCAAGCCCAGGCCGACCGACCCCGAGCCTCCCTGGGCCAGCACCGCCGCGTCGCGAGGTAACGAGACCAAGTGGCGAGCAAGGAGCGTCTGCGCCATCCGTGCTCGTATTTCGCTGCCCCACACCGCAGGCAAATGTTCCGGAAGGTGGAGGAGCTCATGCGATACCACCACGCGGGCGTCTGCCGTTGCCCCCACGAAGTTGACATTCACGCGAGTGACCTGGCCGACGCACGCTGCGATGCGGGCGTCCGGGGCATCCGTTTGATCTCGCGCCATCAGATGGTCGTTCGACTCATCGCGCATCTCCGCGTCCACATCCAACTTGCCCTTGCCACGCGACTGGGTAGCGCTCGGTTCCGGCGAAAACAGGACGAGCGTGTGGCACCCTGCCTCGAAGGTCACCTCGGCCGTGCCCCTGCCCTCGGGCCCGGCCATCCACGTCAACCGACCCGCGACCTCCGCGCCCTCCCGCCGAGCCCGCGCCTCATCTATCGCGGCTCGCTTCTCCGGCGATGCAAGAGGTGGAAGCCTGCCCGGATCGGGCTGCGGTCCGACGTATCCCTCCGTTCGCTCAGGCAAAATGCTTCGCAGGGAGGTAAGAGGGACCGCCGAACGTCCGACCACGATCTCGAGCGCGCCGCGGCCCGACTCCATCACCACGATCGCGCGCTGCCACAGCGGTGGCCCACACCGCTCTATCGCTACGGCTCCCGCTTCACTCGACAGTCGCTCCGAGCTCCCGTCGTCGCGTTCGTCCGCAAGGCCGGCACGAAAGCTCAGACCCCTGGCGCCCAAGAACGCCACCGTCGTGCAGCGGGCCACGGGCTCTGCCGGCAGCAGCACATCGGTGCGCTCGCTGTTGAGAAAACGCGTCTTGAGCAGAAGCGCGCTCGCTCCAGAGGCTCGCCAAGTCTCCGCAACGCGTTCGGCCTCGTCTCGTAGCTGGGCATCCGCGACCGCAGCATGCGTCAGGAGCGTGGCACCGGCCACCCACGCCGCGGCCGTCGTGCCGCGTCGAGCGCCTAGCGTAACCACGGGTCACCTGTCCTCATCGACCTCGAGGGGACTTTCTTCGAAGCTTGCCGTGCTCGGGTTCCATACGAAGAGCTTTCTTTCGTCGACTCGTCCGTCCCGAACGCTCGTGACGAGATACGCGAGGTCCCACGGCGGCTGCCCCTGCCCCATCTTGGCGACTTCCGCGTCGGTGGCTGAAAAGTAGGCGCCGACGTCCAAGTGCGAATGATAAAGGACTTTGACAGGCCGAGCGGCGGCGGTCTGCTTTGCGATCGCGCTCTCGAACTTCATCGAGTCCACGTCGAAGTACGTTCGACCCGTCCTGGGATACTGCTCGGGGTCCAGCCGATGCAGCATGTTCGCGCGGTTGACCATCGGTACGATGCCGTCGAGTCGCCGGGGCTCGGCCGCGGGCCCGATGAGAAACCCGCAGCTCTCTTCGTCGCGGGCATATGAGGTTCGCGCCTCCTCGTCGACCCGCTCAAGCACACTTCTTGCGACGACCAGGTCGCCGGCGGCCCAGGGGTGACTTTCAATGTCGCGCATCGAATTACCTCGATAAACGTGGTTACCACACGAAGCGGCGCTCCCATCGCATCGGCGCAAAGTAACGATCCCCGCGGTCGCACACGATGCTGACGACGCAGCCGCCTCCGCCGCTGGTCTGAATCTCGCCCGCCAGCTTCAAGGCCGCGACGACGTTTGCTCCCGAAGAGTGCCCAACGTGCAAGCCTTCTTCGCGTGCCAATCGGTCCGCCATGTCCCAGCCATCTTCCGTCGATATGGGCATCATCCGGTCAGGCACATGGGGATCGTAGATGGCCGGAACGAGGCTCGAGGCCATGTGCTTGAGTCCCTCCAATCCGTGCAGCGCTTGGTCGGGCTCCACGGCGATGCATTCGATGCGGCGCGGGTGCTCCTTCAGCCGCCGGGTGCAGCCCATCATCGTCCCAGTGGTCCCGAGGCCCGCCACGAAATGCGTGATCCGATCGCCCAGCGCGTCGAGGATTTCTCTGCCGGTTCCGTCGTAGTGAGCCCGCCAGTTCGACGGGTTCGAGTATTGGTCGGGATAGAAGTAGTGGTCCGGGTCTTTCGCAACCATCTCGCGAGCCAGCCGAATGGATCCGTCGGATCCCTCCATAGGGTCGCTGTAGACGATGTCCGTCCCAAAGCTGCGCGAAATGTCCTTGCGCGCCTGGCTCACGTTGGAAGGCATGACGAGTCGAACGGGGACGCCGAGCGCCGCCCCGAAGAGCGAGTAGGCCACGCCCGTATTGCCGCTCGTCGAATCGATGAGCGTCTTGCCGGGGGTGAGCCGCCCGTCGCCCATCGCGTCGAGCATCATTCGAAGCGCGGGACGGTCTTTGACGCTCCCGCCCGGATTGGCAAACTCGAGCTTGACCCACAATTCCACGTCACCGAACGCGCGACCCACCTTTCTCAGGCGAACGAGGGGCGTGTTTCCTACCGCGTCGACCACGGACTCGAGCCTGCGCGAACGCAATATCTTCACTTGGGCTCCTCGAGAGCTCTGCGCAAGATCTCAAGTGCCAGATGAGCCCCCGAGGCCAGCTCCCCTGCGGCGGCCCGCCGCAACGCGAACGGTGCGTGGGCCGCACTGACTCCGAGCCCCGGATCCAAGGCCACCTGTACGGTTGGGTCGACGCCGCGAGCAACGCTGGCGAGCGAGGGGACTTTTACGCAAATGTGGCCAATCCCGGCCCCGGCGAGGTACCGAGTGGCCACATCGCCGACAAAGCCTTCTGCCAAAACGACGACGTGGGCGCCGGCGAGCCGTTTCTGGCCGGCTTCACCCACCCCAGCCAGTCTCATTTGCCGACCGTGGCGCATCGCTCACGCTATCCGCCAGCGATGGCCGGCACGATGCTTATCTGATCGCCCGACTTGAGGGCTGTCTTGAGCCCGTCGAGAAAGCGGATGTCCTCTTCGCCCACGTAGATGTTGACGAAGCGGCGCACCCCCTTCTCGTCGAGCAGACGTTCTCGCAGCCCGGGGTGCTTGCCCTCAAGGTCGTCAATCACTTCTCGAACGGTAGCACCGCTTGCGGTTACCTCGTCGGCACCCCCAGTCAGGGTTCGAAGTGGCGTTGGAATACGCACGATCGTCTCCATGGTTCGGTAGTCTCCTCTCAGCCCGCGTCTGCGGGTGAAACATAGGCGCCGGGATCGATTCGCTGAATTCGGGACGGCCGGCCGCACAAAGAGCAATCGGCCCGAGGTAGAAGCGACCGACGGCGTAGGACATCCGTGCGCCCGTCGAAGGTTGCTATTTCGCCTGCGACCGGTTCACCCGCCAAAAGAGCGAGTGCAAGGTCGACCTGGATCGCTGCGACGATTCCAACGACCGGACCCATGACGCCCGCAGCCGCGCAGTTGAGAGCGCCGCCGGGGGGAATGTCCTCGAAGAGGCACCGGTAGCAGGGCCTGCCTCGGGCGGCGACCGCCATCGCTGTCCCTATCCAGCGCACGGCCGACGCATGCACCACGGGCACACGGGCCAGCTGGCAGGCATCTGCGGTGAGAAACTTCGTGGCAAAGTTGTCGCTGCCCTCGAGCACGATGTCGTACTGGCGCACCAGGTCGGTGGCGTTCTCTGGGAGCAGACGGTGTGCGTGCTGTCGGACCTCGAGGCCGGGCGTGCGGTTCTTCAAGGCGCGCGCGGCCGCTTCGACCTTCGGCTGTCCAACGTCTCTATCGTCGAAGAGTATCTGGCGATGCAGGTTGGTGCGCTCGACCAAGTCGTCGTCGCAGAGGCCGAGCACGGCGACGCCCGCGCGCGCCAACGCCATTGCTGCGGGGCACCCAAGGCCCCCGACTCCGACGATAAGGGCCCGCGCGCTTCCGGCGGTCATGACGCGGTCTCCGGAAAGTAGCCCTCGAGGCTGAAGTAGCGCTCCCCCGTATCGGGCAGGATAGTGACCACATTCTTGCCCGGGCCTAGCTCGCGTGCGAGCTCGAGCGCAACGTGAACCGCCGCGCCCGCGCTGATTCCCACGAGCAACCCCTCGCCGCGCGCGAGCTCGACTTTCATGTTCCACGCGTCGGCATCGTTGACCGTCCGCACTTCGTCTACGACTTGCGGGTTGTAGTTTCGAGGCACGAATCCCGGGGCGAGCCCCTGAATCTTGGTCGGGCCCCGCTGGCCGCGCGAGATAGTCGCACATGCCTCCGGCTCGACGGCCACGATTCGGGGGGGAGGCGACACGTGCTGACGGAGCACCGCTCCGACTCCGCTGATCGTTCCCCCGGTGCCGACACCCGCGACGAATGCGTCGATCGACAGCCCCTCCATGGCCGAGAGAATCTCACGCGCCGTCGTCGTCTCGTGGATGGCGGGATTGACGGGATTGTCGAATTGCTGAGGCATGAAGGCGCCCGGTGTCGAACGAGCGATCTCGCGAGCTCTGGCGACGGCCCCCTCGAGCTGTTCGGCTTCCGGCGTCAGCACGACCTCGGCACCAAATGCCTCGAGCAGTTGGCGCCGTTCAAGGCTCATACTCTCGGGCATCGCAAGCACGCAGCGATATCCGCGCACCGCGCACACCAGGGCCAGCCCGATACCCGTGTTGCCGCTCGTTGGCTCGACGACCACGCCTCCCGGAAGAAGCTTGCCCGTACGCTCGGCGTTGTCGATCATCGAGAGCGCGATGCGGTCTTTGACCGATCCGCCTGGATTGCTCTGCTCCATCTTCGCCCAAAGCGAGGCACGGACACCCGGCCGCCGAGGCGCACGGATCGCAACCAGGTTCGTCCCTCCGACGAGCTCGAGCACGTCTTCGGCGAGCACCAGGGATGCGGGCTGCGGGCACATCTAGCGGTGGCCTTGTCTAGCATGTTACGTGACGTGTTGGCGTAGCGCGCGCGGGTGTCATAGAGCACCGCCATGCGAGGTTCTCCCGACGCCCGTGCTCTGCACCGGGCCTGTCCGCCCATCGACCTGCATGCGGACACGCTCATGTGGTCACGCTGGTTGGGCTACGACCTGCTCGCGCGGCACCAGCCACCGCTGTGGCGCGCGGCATTCGGCGGCCACGTCGATGTGCCGCGCATGCGCGACGGCGGCCTTGGCGCTCAGTTCTTTAGTCTGGTGTCGGTGCCAGTCTCGCGTACGGCGGGCGGTCTGGCCCAGGCGGTCGAAGAGCAGATCGATGTCTTGAGTGACGTCATCGAGCGGGGCCCGACCGATCTGCGTCTCGTGCGAACGGCCTCCGAAATCGATGAGTGTCGCAAGAAGGGGATCTTGGGGGCGCTGCTCGGCATCGAGGGAGCCCACGCCTTGGAGGGAGATCTCGACCGCATCGAGACCTTTGCCCGTCGCGGAGTGCGTTATCTGGGTCTGCTCCACTTCACCGCGAATGATGCGGGCTACCCCGCCTACGGACGTGGACGCCGCGACGAACAGGGGCTAACCGCATGGGGACGCGAGCTCGTTCGGCGCTGCGAAGGTTGCGGGGTCATCGTCGATCTCGCGCACATCAACCGACGAGGATTTCTGGACGCGTGCGCGGCCGCGTCCAAGCCGCTGATGGTGAGCCATACCGGCGTGCTCGGCGCCTTCGAGCATTGGCGCAATATCGGAGATGATCAACTGCGGGCGGTAGCCCAAGGAGGAGGCGTGGTCGGTGTGGTCTTTTATCCACGCTACCTCGGGGGCCCGGGCCTCGACTCCGTCGTCAAACATATCCTTCACATCGTGGACGTCGTCGGCGAGGACACGCCGGCCCTCGGAAGTGATTGGGACGGTCTCATCGTACCGACACACGAGCTTTCGGACCCCGGTGGCCTGCCCCTCTTGACGGACGCTCTCTTGAAGGCGCGAGTGCCCGCGAGAATCATCGAGAAGATCCTGCGCCGAAACGTCATGCGCCTATTGTCCGAGGCCTGAGAGGTTGGCTCCCGGGCATCGACCGACCCTGCTTGACCCCTTTTCCCTCTGGGGTACGTTCGCGGGAGGGGGCGGTAGCGATCGAACGTTGACGCCGGAAAGCACAGGTTCAAGCATCGCCGTCGAATTGCTCGCTGCTACTCTCGTCACCGCGTTCGGTTCGCTCTTCGCCGCGAGCGACACCGCGTTGGCGGAGATCCCCGAGGGGCGCCTGCAGGCGCTTAGCGCCGAGGCCACGTCGAGCGGCGCCGCATTCAATCGCTTCGCTCAAGATCGCCTGCGCATTGTCTCGAGGTGGCTGGTTGGCCGCGTGGTATGCCTCAGCCTGGCTAGCGTTCTCTTGGGCGACGCCGCGCACCGCGCTGGACTGCAGAGGCTGGCGCTGCCCGCTTCTGTCCTTGGAGCGGTGCTCACGTACGGCACGTTTACCGAGATTCTCGCCACCTTCGCGCGTCGCCGTCCGGAACGGGTCGGCGAGCTCGGCCTCGTGTTCCTGCGGCCTCTCGAATGGCTGCTCGCCCCTCTCGCGGACCCTTTGGCGATACTTGGGCGTGCGGTCGGCCGGCGCGTTTCCAAGTCCCGCAAGGTTGACGCTCGGCTGACGGAGACCGAGGTCGAGTGGGCCGTGAGCGAGGGTGAGAAGGCGGGCGCCATTGCCAACGAGCCCGCCGAAATGATTCGCAAGGTCCTCGATTTCAAGGATCTGACAGCACGGGAAGTCATGGTTCCGCGGCGCCACATCCTCGGCGTCGAGGTCGGGACCTCGCTTCCCGATGTTCTAGCTTTCGTGGCCGCCGAGAAGCACTCACGGTATCCGGTCTATCGCGGCAATATCGACAACGTCGTCGGCCTGCTCTACGCCAAAGATCTCTTCGCGCTCGTCCGCGACGGCCGGCTTGCCACGGCGAAGCTTGCCGACATCACCCGGGGCTCGGTGCTCTTCGTGAGCGAGAGCCAACCCGCGGCCAAGATCCTCCAGGATATGCGGTCGCGACGACTGCACGTCACGATCGTCAGCGACGAGTTCGGTGGAACGGCGGGGCTGGTGACGCTCGAGGACATCATCGAAGAGATTGTCGGTGACATCCGCGACGAACACGATGTGGACACCCCCATCCAGAGGATAGGCGACGGCCGGATCGTGGCCGACGGCTCGGTCGCCCTAGCCGATCTCGCGCTGGCCCTCGGACGGCCTTTTCCGGCGGATGGCGATTTCGAGTCGCTGGGCGGTCTCGTCGTGAGCCGCGCCGGGCGAGTTCCAAAGGTGGGCGCTACCGTTGTCGTCGGCGGCCTCAAGCTCATCGTGCGCGAAGCCGACGAGAAGCGAGTGGTCTCCGTCGAAATCGTGCCGGAGCGCACCGCGCCGACTGCTTTCCCGTCATGATGCCGCGCCCCGCCGCGCTGCGGCTCGTCACTCGGGCCGAACGCCTTCCGCGGGCCTCGCTGCCTTTTCGGCTTGCGTCATGGACCCCGGATGCGCCTGGCATAGCGGTGTGGCTCGAGACCGCAGGGGAGGACCTCGACGATGCCGCCATCGCAGCGCAACTTCCCCCGGCCCGCGATCTTGCTCCAGCAACCCCCGTTTTTGTCTTGGGTACCGCCGTGCGAGCGCACCCCGCGCGTTGGTTTCCGTCGCTACGCTGCAGCGCGGTAAGAATAGAGAGGGCTCCGCGCTGCGGCGCCCTCTTGATGCGAGGATACGTCCGTTTGGGCGCCGGCCTGGACGAGGCGAGTAGCGCGGACCTCGTTTGGGGCTTCAGTTCACCTTGCTGAGCTGATCGGCAAGCTTGGCGGCGGTCTCTTCGAGACCGGCTTTCGACTCGGTGATGACGTCGCTACCTTCGGCGTTTTTCTGGCCCTGAACGTCGTCGATGAGCGTGTTCATGGTGCTCACGAGCTGGGCGATCTGCCCGCGTGTTGCGCTCGGGCACACCTTCTCGAAGGTGTTTGGCACGATCGGGATGGCGGTGCCCTCCTTGGGCACACGGTCGGTCTCCAACCGAGGCAACTTGACGTTGCCCGAGCCCCTGGGATTGGCGAACGTCATGTCGTTGGGCACGCCGTTCTTGTCGTCCGGCGAGATGGGCGTCGCTAGCGGGGCCAAGAAGGCAGCCGTGTTGCGCGGATCGTTGCTGTCGACGACGGCCACATACGCGATAGGAAGCGTCCCTGCCGGACGGCTCAGCTCTTCGGTGATCGGCTTCTGCAGCTTGTTGAGCAAGGAGACCACGAGCGCCTTTTTGTCGTTCAACGACTGTACGCGCGTAATGAAATCGAAAAGGTCGCGAGTCGTGTCGGCAGGGACACCGCTGAATCGGCGACCGAAGAGCTTGTCGCCGGCAAAGTCGACGTTCAGGCTCGAGAGCTCCTGTGCCAAGCCGACAGGGAACGTGCGGTCGACGCTCAGCGTTTTGCCGCCCGCCTGCAGCTTCGCCCGCACTTGTCCCAGCGACTCGCGGGCCTTGAGAATGTCGCCGGCAAGATCGTGCGCGTCGCGGATCCCTTTGGCTCGCGCGTCACCCTGGGTGGAGGTCGTCCCTCCGACATATCCCAGGGCGCCGACCACGAGGGCAATCACGATTCCCGCGGCCAATCCTCCCTTGAAACCGCCGCGCCGTGCCTGGCGCGCTGCGTCCTCGTCGATCTCGATACGCTGGGGTTGAGCGAGCGGCGGCGGGGCAAACGGCTGTGCCACGGCCGCCAGAGGGTGCGCCGGGTCAATGGCCGCCGGCCGGCCGGAGACGGTTCGGCCGACCCCCGGCGCCGGGATCGATGACGGCGGTGGGACCGCTGGGCCCACGGACACGCCGACACGCGAAGGGGGTGCAATACTGCCGGACGTTTGCGGCGAAGGCGATGCGACCGTTGGGCCGCCCATCTTCTGCAAACGGGATTTCAGATCGATTTTGGGCTTTCTGTCTTCCGCCATCGGAGCGGCGAGGACCTTACGTTCCCGAGCGCTCGAATGTCAACGAACCGTCGGGTTGACCACCCGCCGAAACCTAAGCATCTTGCCCTGTGCGCTACTCTGTCGATTCGAGGCCATCGTGAGCGGCGAGTTTCCCCCTCTGCTTGAAAAGCTGGTCGCGAGGCGACCGCTCGAGCCAAGCGAGGTCCGCGCGGCCTTCGAAGCCATCTTGTCGGGTGCGTGGACACCCGTCCAGGTTGGGGCCTTCGCGGTTGCGCTGCGAATGGTGGGAGAGACCGTCGAGACGATCGCCGCGGCGGTGGAGGCCATGCGCGCGACGATGACTCCTGTCCGCCACGACCTGCCGCTGGTCGTCGATACATGTGGGACGGGCGGCGATGGAGCCCAGACCCTCAATTTGTCGAGCGCCGCGGCCGTGGTCGTGGCGGCCTGCGGAGTTCCCGTGGCGAAGCATGGCAACCGGTCGGCGTCGAGCCGATGCGGGAGCGCCGACGTATTCGAAGCCATGGGGATACCTCTCGACGTCCCACCGGATCGGCAGGGCGGCGTCCTTCGCGAGGCCGGGATCACGTTTCTGTTTGCACAAGCCCACCACCCCGCTCTTCGGCATGCCCGGGTCGCGCGAAGCGAGCTCGGCATACGCACGATATTCAACGCACTCGGGCCCTTGGCGAATCCGGCCAGGGCAACCCATCAGCTCGTGGGGGTCTACGAGGACGGCCTGCGTCCTCTCATCGCCCGCGCGCTTGGACGCCTGGGCGTAAGCGGGGCGTGGGTTGTGCGGAGCGAAGACGGGCTCGACGAAGTCAGCCCCGCCGCGCCGACGCGGGTGACCGAGCTCCGGCCGGACGGAGAGGTGCGCGAGCTGGTCGTCGCCCCGGAGGACTTCGGTCTCGCGCGAACGAGCCTCTCGGCATTGGCTGGCGGGGACGTCGAAGAGAACGCACGCGCGGTGCGCACGATTCTCGAGGGCGGGCCTCATCCTGCCCGTGACGCTGTGGTGCTCAACGCGGCCGCGGCTCTTCGCGTCGCAACGGGCGACCCGTTGCGCGTGTGCGCGGAGCGGGCTCGAAGCACGCTGGAGGATCGAGCGGCCAGCCGCACCTTCGAACAATGGAAAGGCGCGGCACTGCGCGCGCGAGGGTCGTGAGCCTGCTTGCCTCCATCTTGGAGGCCAAGCGGCGAGACGTCGCGTCGCTGCGTAGGGGCGCTTACGGTGGCGCGCGCCAGCCGCTCGACGCCTTCGCGGCGCTATCGCGCGGCGAGGGCGAGGCGCTCCGCCTCGTGGCCGAGATCAAGCTGAGGAGTCCTAGCGCAGGGCCGCTCTCTCGCGCGCTGACGCCCGCGCTACGAGCGCTCGCCTACGCCCGGGCGGGCGCCACCATGGTGAGTGTTCTCTGTGATGAGCCGTTCTTCGACGGCTCGTGGGAGCACCTCGAGCATGCACGCGCCGCGCTCGACGCCGAGAGGTATGAGGTCGCCGTGCTGGCCAAGGATTTCGTCATCGACGAAAGCCAGATTCGCGAGGCGCGTCATCGCGGGGCCGATGCCATTCTCCTCATCGCCCGCATCGTGCCCCAGTCGCGGCTGATTGAGCTTGCGTCCTACGCTCGCTCCGAACGCGTCGAACCATTCGTCGAGGTCGTCGACGAGAGGGAGCTCGATGCCGCTCTGCTGGCCCAGGCCCGAATCGTCGGTGTCAACGCGCGAGACCTCGACACACTCGTGATGGACGCGGTCCGCACCAAACGTATTTTGGACCGTGTGCCCCCGGGCGTCGCTGCCGTTCACTTGTCGGGACTGCGCGAAGCTGCCGACGTCGCCGAGATCGCCACCGGTCGCGCCGACGCGGCGCTCATTGGGGAGGCCCTCATGCGCGACTCGGACCCCGAGCCGCGGCTGCGCGCCATGGTCGAGGCCGCCAAGGCGGGGGCCAACGGGTCCCGTTAATTTCTTCGTTCGGCCGCTTACCCGTACGCTCTCGGGCACGCCATGCCCGACATTCGTGTCTGGATCGACGCCTACCTCGTGCACTTGAGGGTCGAGCGCGCCCTCGCCAAGAACACGCTCGAGGCTTACGCGCGCGACCTCAACGCCCTGGCGGCTCACGTGGGTGACGTGGACCCTGCAACCATAGGTGGCGCTCGACTGTCCGCACTCCTTGCGGGCAACGAGGGCAAGGGCATCTCCGCGAGGTCGAGCGCCCGGCAGCTCTCGGCGCTGCGCGGGTTCTTCCGATTTCTGACACGCGAGCGTGCGACGCTCGTCGATCCGACGGCGCTTCTCGAGGGGCCGGACGTGACGCCGAAGCTGCCGAGGACTCTCTCGTTCGATGAAGTGGAACGACTCCTGGCTTCGCCCGACACGGCGACCGATCGCGGCTGCTTACACGCCGCCATGCTCCACCTGATGTACGCCTCCGGTTTGCGGGTCACCGAGCTTTGTACCGTCCGCGGCTCCGACCTCGATCTCCAACGTGGGCTCGTGACGGTTTTGGGCAAAGGCGGCAAACGCCGGCTCGTGCCCGTGGGCGAGATCGCGCTCGCTCACCTCTCGCGATACATCGACAGCGTGCGCCCGCGTCTGCTCGAACGCGCGCGTCGGGGCGAGACGACGCTGTTCCTGTCACCCCGTCGGAGGCGCTTTACGCGCCAGGGGTTCTGGAAGATCGTCAGACGTTATGCCGCCGGGGCTGGCATCTACCCTCTACCCTCCCCGCACAAGCTGAGGCACTCGTTCGCGACGCACCTGCTCCGCGGAGGCGCCGATTTGCGCGCCGTCCAAGCGATGCTGGGCCATGCCGACCTCGGCACGACGGAGATCTACACACACGTCGCTGCGGATCATGTCCGGCAAGTCCACGCCAAGTCCCATCCTCGGGCTTAGTTGGCGCGTGCTACGTTTTGTGCCGGGCATGGGCGCGCCGTTCGATCGTTTCGATCCTACCGGGCCGGAGCTCCCGATCATCGTGGAGGTGCCCCACGCGGGGCTCGAGCTCGAGGCCCGGTTTCTCGAGCCTCTCGCGGCACCGGCGCGCGCAATTGCCCGCGACGCCGACCTCTACGTCGACGCGCTGTATCGGGACGCGCCGGCGGCTGGCGCCACTCTCCTCGCGTGCCGGGTGTCGCGTTACGTCATCGACGTCAATCGCGCGGAGAGCGACATCGACGGCGACGTCGTCGAGGGTGGGCGAGCCGATATTCGGATGCAGCACGGCCTGGTCTGGCGCACCACGAGCGATGGCGAGCAAGCGCTGACCCGGCGCCTCACGACGACCGAGCTCGAAGAGCGCTTGGCCCTCGTTTGGAGGCCCTATCACCGCGAGCTTGCCGCCATCATCGAGCGCAAGCGCTCGCTTTTCGGCGTGGCGGTCGTCATCGCTGCTCACTCGATGCCGAGCGTCGACCGCGGCCGCTCGAGATCGAGCCGTGACGAGTCAGGGCCCCTCGAGCCGCGCGCCGACGTGGTCCCCGGGACGCGGGGCCGAAAGAGCGCCGCTGCGAAGTTCATCGACGCCGTCGAAGCGCATGCGCGTGCCAACGGATGGAGCGTTCGTCACGATGATCCGTACCCCGGCGGATTCACTACACAGCGCTACGGCCGTCCGAGCGAGCGGGTGCACGCCGTCCAAGTCGAGCTTTCCCGACGACTTTACCTCGACGAGGGTGCACTGCGTCCGCTTCCGAATTTCCAGAAGGTGCAGGCCTGGTGTCGCGCTCTTGTGGCGCGGATGGGAGAGCTGGCGACGTCGTCCCCTTGACAAAGGGGCCACCGTCCGTAAGGTTTGCGCGCCCGATGGCCAAGAGCGACATCACCGGAAAGCGCAAGCTCAAGGCGCACAACGTCTCGCACTCGAACATCAAGACGAACCGCTGGCAGAACGTCAACGTTCAGCGGCGGCGGGTCTGGGTTCCTGAGCTCGCGCGATTCGTGTCGCTCAACCTGACGACTCGCGATATTCGCAGCATCGACAAGCTCGGGATCACCGAGTATGCGCGGCGCTACGGGGTCGATCTCGCGCGCCTGTAAGGCGACGCCCTCGTGGCCCTGCGGGCCACAAGCGGCGTGGCTCACATGCGTGTCACAAGCGGCGTGGCTCACATGCGGGCAGCGGCCCGTGGTGCCGCTCGAAGGCCTGCTAGGACGACAGGGCGGCCCGAGGTCACCTTGAGCAACGCTTCGCTCAGGGAAATGGCCTGCTCGAGCGATTCGAGCACCGCGTCTACCGACGCTCGAGCGTCGGCTGATTGCGCGATGCCCACGGCGGCCTCAATCAAACCCCCACGCACTCGGAGAGCCATCGGAGATCCGGCCGGACGGGAGGTGCCCGGCGCCACCCGTCTCTTGCCGCGCATGACCGGGGCTGCAGACCGAGGTGCCGCGAGACCCAAAGAGGGGATCGGCAACGCGTCGTCTGGCGTCTCGTAGCAGGCGATTGCCACGCGCCCTCGCGTGTCGCACGCGGCCACCACTTGGACAGAAGACCTCTCGGGCGTCCCCTCCTCGGCGGACCAGAGGACCTTGAAAATCCCCGAGGGCCCGAGGCTACGCTCGGTGCTTCGAGCGATCGTGGGGCGCGCCGCGGTCAAGTCGTCGCGCGTCAGTAGCCCCCCCGCCGTTCGTCCTCCGACCGCGAGAAGCTCGACCGCCAAAGCGTCTTGCGATAGGCCAAGACCGCCCCTCTGAAAGAGAGCCTCGAGAACGAGCGCCCTCTCGGGGGCGTTCGCGCGTGCCCAAGAGATCGCGGGGCCGAGAACCCGCGGCATCGCCGACGTGCCCAATGAGCCGAGCGCGGCCGCTAGGGCGACGGGCAGCATTGGGGCTCCGAAGTAGGCGGCATCCGGGATGAGGTCGTTCGGTAGAAAGCCGCGCGGTCTGGGGGCGCCCAACCCCGGTTGCCGTATGCGCCCATCGACGGCCACGAGCCCCGTCCCGGCGCCTCCCGCGAGTATCTGCACGGGACCCAGAAGCACACCGGGCGACGCGGCTGCGGCCACTAGAACGCCGGTTACGACCGCGTCGGTGGCGTTGCCGCGCCGTAGGGCCTCGAGGACCGCCTGCGCGACGTGCGTCTCAGACGCGGCCGCCCCCTTAGGCACAACGAGTCCCGTTCGCTCGTTGGAGATCCGCGCCCGTCGCCATGCTCATTCTTGCTCGTCGTCACTCACCACGATGCTTCGTCGAGGTCGCACGAGCCGACCGGCGCCCCCGACCTGCTCCGCCGGTGACCGGCGCACGAGCTCACGCAGCCTTTTGGCCTCTGTCAGGGCGGAATCACTCTCGAGAATGACGAAGATCTCGCGTCGCGTTCCAACCGCCATCATCGCTCGTTCGAGCGCCGCCGGGCCGAAAGCATGGGTCTCGCCAAGAGCACGCAGGCGCAAGTAAGCGACTGGCCCGGACGGGACAGGCTCGCGCAAGGGGTCCACCGCCAAAAACGCGCCCCACGCTCGCGCTTGCGCGGCGGCATCGGCAATCTCCCACACCCCGCTCGGTTCCCACACGAAATGGGTGACGTCATGCGGCACGCGCGCGACGATTTTGGCTATCCGCTCACGCCAAAGCGCGGTCGGCGTCACCTCCGGTGGAGTCCGCAGCACGAAGCACCTCGCCTGCAAGGCGTCGATGGCCAATCGTGCGGCTTCGAGCTCGCGCTCGGCGTCGTCGGTCGCCCGCACTCGGGAGAGATGCGGGCCCGCTACCACCGCAAAGTGGAAGTGCGGCGGTACCGATTTACGCCAGCGACGAAGGGTCGCAAGGTTCGGGCCTGCATCTTCCGGTGGCTCACCCTTGGAGTGGACGCGAGGCTTCTCGCCCGGACGGACCGCAGGTGGTGCCCCAGGCGGGGCCACGCGGACTTCGAGCAAATCGAAGCGCTTGGCGTAGGACGCGATGGCCCCACGAAGCTGCTTGGCGCCGATGTGCCATCGGGTCGTCATTGGACAGGCGGCGCCATAGGGGTGTCCGCCCTTAGCACCTTCGCCGTTGGCAGTTCAATCGGCACGGAAATGAAACCACTGGGTGGGGTGTGCCCGAGCGAAGCCTTCTAGCGCGCCGGCAATCTCCTGCGCCGCGGCGTCGAGTCCGCCCTCCGTTTCCGACCGGGCAAGACGAATGGGCCTATGCGCGGTGATCTCGTAGCGGCGATGGCCTGTGCGGCGGGTGAAGACAGGGACGATGGGCGCTCCGGTGAGCATCGCGAGACGCAGTGGCCCCTCGGGCAGGTTCGCGGGCTCGCCGAAGAGGGCGACGCGGCGCGCTCGAACCCCGGTGGGAACGCGGTCGATCTGTACCGCGACGGCGCCCCCCTCTCGCAGGCGCCTCATGAGGGCAAGCCCGGCGAACGGTTCCGCACCGATGTGCGCCACGTGAACCCCGTGCCCCTGTCGGGCCTCGTCCTGGATGGCCCTGGCCTGCGCATCGTCCTCGGCCCTCTCGGCCATCAGGAGACGCAGCCCGCGACGGCGTCCGACCAGCGCTCCGACGATCTCCCAACCGGCGGTATGGGCCGTCACGAGCAGCAGACCCCGCTTGTCCGACAGCGCATCGTCGACGTGGGCCTGCCCGGTTACGACCACCTCCGGGGCCTCTCGCCCCTCTACGCCCGCGCCGAGAGCCTCGGTGAGACAAGAAGCGTAGGTTGCAAACGTCCTCGCGACATCGACAGCGTCTCGAACTACGCCGCGCCGGCCGCGTACTCGGCGCAAATTGCGGACAATCGAGCGCCTTGGAGCGTGCGCGAGCGCGGCAAAGGCCACGCCGATAACGGGCGGCGCCCACCGGGAGAACCATGTCGGGCCCCGCGCCCCGAGGCGAGCCCACTTTCGCCAGAACGCGCCGTCGAGCGACAGAGCGCTCATGCTTAGACGCGCAGCACCGATGGCCGGCTCTTTAGAACCTCTTCGAGCCACACGTTGGTGAGCTTTTCTTGCATCGAGTTTGCCCGCAGTCGCTCGCGCAGGTTTCGGAAATCGACCGCGTCGAGGTCTTGATCCTGGTTGAAGCACGTGAACACCACGCGCTCCTCGCCTGTCACCGGATCGCGAAGCTTCTGCAGGCACTGGGCGCAAACTTCTTTCATCATGCACTGCATCGGCGAGTTGATGCTGCCGATTGCACGATGCCGGGGATCCAGCATCGAGGCGAGGATCCCATGGCGAGCTTCACGAACGGCGTTCATCATGCCCTCGCTCCCAATCGCGATGATCCGCATGACGTCTCCAAGCGATATCGCGGGGGCCCCGCCCATCTCACCGCTTCCGTAGGCATGCATCGCGCGGACGATGTTGCCGCGAAAGTGCTTGTCCTGCTCTCGATGGGGCGCGATGGATGCGCCGCTGTCGGTGCACCAGATGATCTGGTCAGTCCACTGCTCGATATCCTCACGCTTGAAGAGGTCTTCACCTCGGCGGTAGCCGGCAAAGTAAAGGACGCGCCCGCCGAGCGCCTTGAACGCTCGCGCAATCGAAAAGAGGACGGCATTACCCAGACCGCCACCGCACAGCAGCACGGTCTCTTTCGCGATCTCGGTGGGTTGCCCGGTGGGCCCCATCAGCACGACGGGCTCGCCCGGAACGAGAGCGGCGCAGAGGCGTGAGCTCGCACCCATTTCGAGGACAATCGTGCCGAGGAGCCCTTTGTCGACGTCGACCCACGCGCCGGTCAAAGCTAGCCCTTCCATGGCGAGCCGAGCATGGGCAAGCGCGGTCGGGTGCTCGTCGGTTCCTTTGCCCCGCTCGGCAGTGACGACCGGGGCAAAGGTTTCGAAATTCTGCAGCCGGTAGAACTGCCCAGGCCGAAACTTTCGCGCCGCTGCCGGCGCATGCACGACGATCTCGACGATGGTCGCGGTAAGCCGATTTACGGCGTGCACCGTGGGCACGAGCTCACGGTCGAGCTTCGAGAACAAGGCGCCACGCTTGGCGTCCTTTGCGGCCTGCTCGGCCGCAGTCGAGGCGGGCGCATCGGAAAAGAGCTTCACGACGTGCGGATAGCCGTCCTTGGCGCTCGCCATCGCTCGCACGACGCTGCCTGCATAGTGCGGGTGGTTGTCGCCGTAGAACGACACGGTGCGGCCGTCTTTGAAGTAGCTCGTAAAAAAGCCCTCGCGAAGATCACGAGCCGGCTCGAGCGTCACGCCTCCCGAGGGGCTGACCTGGGCCTTGTATGGCCTGAAATAACGGTTCTTGTCGTCGAGCTCGAAGGTGCCCGGATACTCTTTTTCGTAGATGACGTTGGGGCTCGTTCCCGCGGCCACGCAAACGGTCAGCGCGGGCATCTCCGTCAAAGCTCCGTCTGCTCGCTGAAACCGCAGGGCGCAGACGTGCGCATGCTCATCGAGGACCGCTTCGATCGGGGAAAGGTGCTCTACGTAACGAACGCCCTCTTCCAGACTCTTCGCGACCTCCTCATGATTGAGGCGGTACGCGGGCGAGTCCTTCATGCCCTTTCGATAGACCAAGGTGACTCCGCCCCAAGCCTCGAGCAGGTCTTGGATTCGCGGCTCGCGCTTCTCGGCAAGGGCTCTCTTCTTCTCGTCACGCAAGGCGCGCGCGTGCGACAGATGCCTCTGTAGCGTCTTCCATTCGGAGTCGTCGAATCGCTGGCGCAAGTCGAGCTCGGAATGGCCGCTCGCGAGCAAGAGCTCGTATCTCCCGAGCTCTTTCTCGATCTCGACCTGATAGTAGGCGAGAAGCTCGGTCGCCGTATCGATCGCGGTCAGGCCTCCGCCTATGACGATCGCCGGTAGACTCACCTGCAGATTGGCGATGCTCGACCGCTTGTAAGCGCCGCTGAGCTGAAGCGCCATCAAGAAGTCGCTGGCCTTGCGGATCCCGCAGGCCAAGTTGTTCTTCATGTCGATGATGGTCGGTCGTCCCGCGCCCGCGGAGATGGCCACATGGTCGAATCCGAGATCCCAGGCGTCATCGAGCGTCAACGTGCCACCGAACCGAACGCCGCCGTACATCCTGATGTTGCGGTTGCGGCCGAGCACCAGCTGAAGAATCGTGAGAAAGTTTTTGTCCCACCGTACGGTGATTCCGTACTCGCTCACTCCACCAAACCCGAGCAGCTTGCGCTCACCCAGATCGGAATAGAGAGTCGAGGCATCGCGAATCGGCGCCGGAGCGCGATCGGTCGTGCCGACTCGTGCTTCGTCGAGCGGCTCGAGCTTGAGCCCGTCGACCGCCACCACGCCGAACCCTTCGCACGCCAGATGGTGAGCCAGCGTATATCCGGCCGGCCCTACGCCTACGACGAGCACGTTCTTGCCCCGGTACGGCTTCATGGTCGGCCGGCGGACGTTGAGCGGATTCCAACGCGTGAGAAGCTGATAGACCTCCAGCCCCCACGGAAGCGCCAAAGTCTCGGTGAGGACGCCGGTTTCGACCTGCGGAATATTGACGGGCTCCTGCTTTTGGAAAATGCAGGCTTTCATGCAGTCGTTGCAAATGCGATGTCCGGTGCCCGGGCACATGGGGTTGTCGATGGCAATGAGCGCCATCGCGGCGACGAGCTCGCCGGCCTGCCGCATGGCGTGCATCTCGCTGATCTTTTCGCCGAGGGGGCACCCGGCGAGCGCCACACCCAGCGGGTTTTTCTTGTAGGCGCCGGTCTTGGAGTCGACCAATCCCTTGCTGCAGGAATCCTTGTCGCGATCGTGGCAAAGCATGCAGTAGTCGATTTCTTGCTCGACTTCCCGCGCGCTCATCCGCTTGTCGGTGAGCGAAAACCCGGGCCTCTGGCGGCGATCGTGTCGGGGACCGACGAAGAGCTCCGGCATGAGCGCGTCGGGCCGCTCGATTTCGACGAGATGGGCGTAGTCGACGGACTTCGGGACATGCATCGACGGCCACTTCTGGAGCGCATCCCCCGGACGCAGGCGGCGCGCCGAAAGCCACGCCTCGAGCGCGTCGAGCGAAAGTGCGACCACGCCCCCGAGCCCGAGGTCGCCCTCTTGCTCGCAAGCCTCCGGCACGAGCGCGCGCAGGGCTGAACGCACGGCCCGAGCCCGCTCACGGAGCTCGTCGCTCCACGCGGCACCGCCTGCCTTCGCTGCCTTGCGAGCGACGTCGTCGATCTCGAGCAGTTGGCAAGCCGCCGCGGCGATCGTCAGCTCTTCGTCCACGGTTCCGCCGATGGGTGCCCGGCTGACCGCTTGCAGTGCCGCTCTCGCCACCGATTCGGCCGAAACTTCTCTCGCTGCCCAAGACTTGCCGGCATCGGGACGGAGAACTCGCTTCTTCAAGAAGTCCTTGCGGAAGCGCCAAACCGGATCGCTGGCGCGCACCGTTTGGCGAAAATCCTCTAAGGGCGCCTCTATCCGGAAGAGCTTTCCGACGAAGTGGCCCACGAAGGGGGCTGCGGCCAGAAGCGCGTCGCTCTGCTGCAGCGGCGTCATCCCCTCGCCGAGCGTTCGGCGATATTCATCGAAGCGCTGGTGCATGTCAGGCGCTTTTACGGCGAACCAGGCATCGAAGGCCTCGTAGAGCGCGAGCAGCTTCGCCGGATCGTAGAGGTCGGCATAGACGAATCCTTCGACCCCAAGGGGCATGGACGCATCGGTCGATGCTTCCGTTGACTCCATGAGCCCCGAGGCCTTTTGTGCGCCGGGGAAAACGCCACCACTCATCGGGCTACGACTCCTAGATTATGTTCTCAAATGATTCCGAGGGGGCCGGCCACGTCGCCATGGCGACGCGATTCGGAGGCGGAATCATGCGTGATTCAACGCTGTAGGTATCAGCGTCGAAGCTAGCGTCATCCTTGTCCTTTGTCCTGGACAGGCGCCGTCCATGCCGTGTCTGCCAGCTGCCCCTCTTCGTAGCTGAAGTAGACCGCGCATTGCTTGAGCATGAACTTCTGGCCCTCGGTCGAAGCAAGGTCGACCCGATACGTATTGACGAATCGTACCGAGTCCTTGAGCCACTGCTGCCAGCCTTCCTTCGAAACCTCCTCGAAGATGCGGCGCCCGAGCTCGTTGCGGTACGGGGGACGATCGAGGCCTGGCAAATCCTTCTTGAGGAGCCGGCAATGGACGATCCGCTCGGACATATTCGTTCGACTCCTTTAGCTGCCGCCAGATGTCGGCGCCAGGTGTACGTCCGGCAGCCCGAGCTCGAGCTGTATCGGCCCCGCGGACACCACCTCGAGCCGCGCCGGACGCCCATGCTCGAGAACCTCGACGGGCAAGCGAGGGGCTCGCGTCGCGACGACATCGAGGGCGCGCTCAGGCGTATTGTTCGTCCGCGAGAGGTGAACGAGGATAACGCGCGAGACTCTCGTCTCCTGCAGCCTTGACGCGATATCTGCGGCTTGCTGGTTAGCCAGGTGCCCGAGCGGGCCTTGCACGCGCTTTTTGAGGCGCTCTGGGTACGGTCCCGCTTTCAGCATTTCGGGACAATAGTTGGCTTCGAGCATCACCAGATCGCATTGGGCGAGGAAAGCCGTGAGCCCCACGGCCGGGTGCCCGAGATCGGTTGCGATTGCGATTCGGAAGGTGCCCGCAGAGACGCGGAGCGCAACCTGAGGCGCGTCGTGTGGCAAACCGAGCGCTTCCACGACAAAAGGGCCGAGGACCACCGGGCGGCCCGGAGCGAACGAGCGGGGTTCGACGCGGCGCCCCGCCCGCCGAAAGAGCCCTTCATCGTGGGCGTAGAGCGGGACGCGAAGTGCTCGCGCGAGCGGCCCCGCTTGGGCCGAATGGTCCCCATGGTCGTGAGTGACGAAGAGCCCGAGAGGCGCCTTGGATACGACCAGCTCGGCGTCGAGCGCTCGCATCCTTTCAGACGCGCGGGTGGGCCCGATGCCCGCATCCAACAACAGGCGCTCGCCTTGGGCTTCGATCACGAGGCCGTTGCCGCTCGACCCGGTGCCGAGGACATACACACGCACGCTCCGGCCATGGTGGCCCAGGGTCTGCCGGCTGTCGAAGGGAAAGCGGCGGGGATTGGCGTTCGGCCCCCCCCATCGTTCTATGATGCTCAGGCCATGAGTGAGAAGAGCCTCTGCCCCCAATGCGGCCACCCGGCGCCTGCGGGGGCGCGCTTTTGCGCGCAGTGCGGCGCAATCGTCGGGCCGAGCGCCCCGACCCCCACTCTGGCACCGGCGCCCGTGGAGGCTCCGAAAAAAGCCCCTTCTCCAGTGTCGAAGAAGACCATGATGGGATTCGGGCCCACCGCCACGCCGGCCCCGGTTCAAATCGCCCCCAAAGTGCCGACGCCGGCCCCTGCGCCGGCGCCCGCTGCGCCGGGGGGATCGCTTCGCGGAACCATGTTGGGGCTTTCTGCGGGCACCCCTGGCGCCCCGCCCGTAGCCCCCCCCGAGGTGTCGCCCGCCGCACGCCCCCACCCTCCACGAGCCACGGTCCTGGGAGTCGCTCTTCCCGGGATCGCCCCGCTCCGCGCCGGCGATTCTGGCGCGCCGGCGGCTCTGCCGACGGCTACCGGAGCGCCATCCTACCCGAACGAGTCGAATGCGGCCTTCGTACCGCCCATCGTCCCCGCGCCGGCCCCCCTCGCAGACTTGCCGGCCCCTTCTCTTGCGCGCTTCGTTCGACGCACGGGCGTCCCGCTCGTGGCCGTATTGCTCGTCGCCGGAGGCCTTCTGCTCGGAGGCGGATTGGGCCTCTTCTGGTTGTCGCGCGACCGGCCCGCCATCACGGCCCAGCTCCGAGCGTCGCCGGAGGGGGCCGACGTCCTCGGGCTGCGTTGCGATCCCGCAAGCTGCAAGAACGGGACGTCCGTGGATATCGACGGAGCACGATCCACGTTCACGGACGGCAAGAGCGACCTAACTCTTTTGACGCTCCTCCACATTGGAGACAATCCGCTCGCGCTGCACGTCGACCGGCCCGGGCTTGGGCGTGACGAAGTCGTGAGGTTGGTCGTGCCGGTGTCCTTCCGAATCCGGGGCGACCTATCCGGCATTAGTGCGCTCAAGCCCACCGTGGCGATCCACGTCGAAGCGGCCGCAGACAGCGTCGTGACCGTCGACGGCAAACCGCTTGCCCTCGGCGCGGACGGAGCCGCGACGTACTCCATCGACGAGTCGGCGGCGACCGAGGGACCGGCCGACGAGTCGCGGGTGGTGGCCGTGCAGGTGCCGTACTCGGTCACCGCCAAGGGAGCGGCAACGCAGACCGGCAACGTGACGGCTCGTTTCTCGGTCGCTCCGTTGCGCATCGACGTTCCGGGGACCCGAGGGGTTGTCGATCGCGACCGAATCTTGGTCGCGGGGCGCGCGGCCAAGGGGGCGGTCGTCACGGTCGATGGAGCCTCGGTGAGCGTCGCGTCGGACGGTTCTTTCGAGGCGAGCATCGCCCTCGCCGCCGTCGGAGAGCGCGTCCTGCGAGTGCGCGCGGGCACGTCGTTGCTTAGCCCGCGAACAGTCAACGTCGAGGTGAAACGCGTCGCCAGCTTCGCCCAGGAGGCCCGAGCCTTCGAGCGCCTCAAGCCGCTCTCGTATGACGCCGCAATGGCCAATCCGAGCGCAAGCGTTGGGCAACCCGTCGCTGTTGAAGGCGAGGTCATGAAGGCTCGGACTTCTGGCCATCGCTCAATCCTGATCGTCGACGACCGCCGTGGCTGCGCCAAGGGGTCGTGCCTCGCTCGCGTCTCGTGGGCGCAAGACCTTGCGCCTGCGCCCGGAACCGTTGTTCGTGCCTACGGTCGGGTGGCTCCGCCCTTCGCGGCAGCCTCGGGAGAGATCGTTCTGGAAGTCGAAGCGGATTTCATCGTCCCTAACAAGCGATGAGCGGGGCGAGGGCAGCGCTCGCGGGTGCAGCCCTCGTCGGTTTTGGGTCTACCCTGGCCGCAGCGCAGCCTTTCAACGTAGAGCGTCCCCTCGTGGTGGTGTCCGGCACGCCTCATGGCGGCGCCCGGATGGCAAGGATCGATGCCAGCCGCAGAGGAATGACCGGTAACCAGTTGCCCGAGTCAGGCCTGCATAGTGAATGGCAGACGGCCCTCGGCTTTGTCGCCCAGCAGGGGCCCCTCGTTGACTCGCTGGGTCGGAGCTATGTCGTGGGCGAAAGCGGTGAAGTGGTTGCCCTTGCGCGCGACGGCGCCGTGCTGTCGCGAGTCTTGACGAGGGGCTCGCAGCCGGGCCCGGCCGCGCTTCTCTCCGACGACACCGTCGTATTTGTCGACGGGGCCGGAGAGGCCGTCGCCGTGCGCGAGGGATCCGTAGTTTGGCGGCGTCGCTTTGGTCGTGCGAGCGGAGCGCACGCCGCACCCCTCGCGCTCGACGACGGCGGTGTCGTGGTGGCCTCGGGTCCGGACCTGGCCGTCTTGGATGCGGGCGGACGTGAAAGATCTCGCGTCGTGCTGCCTGAGCCGACGAGCCACCCCCTGCTCTCGGCGCTGGGTCGGGTCGTTGCCGTGAGCGACACGGGTACGGTTTGGAGCTGGGCCCCCGGGGCGACCCACGGCGACCGAGTCGCCACCTTTGGTTCCGACATCGACGGGAGCGCAGCGCTCGTCGACGATCACACGCTGATCGGGGTCGCCGAAAGTCAGACTCGGCTGATCACCGTCGACTTGATTCGGAGCACCGTAGCGAAAGTGGCCGGGCCGCTCGGCGGTCTCTGGCTGGGCTCGCCGGCCGTCGACGTCGGGGGCGTCGTCTGCGCGACGCAGATTACGCCTGGAGGAGAGGTTGCCGTGGCTATCGACGTCTCTGGAGTCGAACGGGGTCGCGCGCTTCTGAGTGGACCGGGCCGAGGGCCGGGGCCCGGGAAGGACAGCCCCCGAACCGGCATCGCATCGCAGACGCCACCCATTGTCGACGGGAACGGACTTCTGGCATTCGCCACCGCGGGTGGCTCTATCGGAGTCGTCGCGGGGCTGGTCGCCCCGACGGACGGCGCCACTGGCCGCAACGCCGCGGTCGAGCTCTTGGCGGACGCCTGCGCTCCGTCTCTTCGTCGCACGCCCGCGGACGCAGCCGTCGTGGGTATGGCACCTCTGCCGCCGAGCGAGCTACTCGCCGTCTGCCGTTCGGGGCTGGTCGTGGCGGTGAAGGGAGCTCGCGCTACTGGCGATTCGGGTGCGCCGCGCTTATAATCGCCGGAGCATGATCACCATCACCGAAAAGGCCGCAACCAAGGTTCGGGAAATTGCCGATGCCGAGGCTCTTCAAGGGCAAGGCCTTCGATTGCGCGTTGTCGGCGGCGGATGCGCCGGCTTCACCTACGATCTCTACTTCGAAGACAAGCTCGGCGAGATGGACGAAGAGTTCGAGTCGAACGGAGTCAAGCTGTACGTCGACCCGATGAGCTTTCAGTATCTCGAGGGCACGGAGATCGACTACGTCGAGGGGCTTCACGGCGCGGGATTCAAGTTCAACAATCCGAGCTCGAAGAGCTCGTGCGGCTGCGGATCGAGCTTCTCGGCGTAACTCTCCAGCCGTCTCAAGGGACTGCTGTGACGGTCCAGTCCTTCTCGTCAAGGTGCTGCTCGGCGGAGTAGACGCTGCGGTCCGGAAACAGGGCCGCGATCGCGTGGTCGGTCATGCCCCACGGTGAGACGTAGATGATCGGACCGTCGAATACCGACAGGTTGCGCGCAAAGAAGGTTGGCGCCCGTGACTTGATGACGACGACGACGTGCTCGAGCCCCATGTCGTGGACTCGCCGATACAGAGACGATCGGTGAAGAACGTTGACATGGTGCTGCTCGGTGAACATGCCCGCTCGGACTAGCCCCGCCGCCAACATCGCGACGAGGGCAAGCTCACATCCGCGCTTTCTGCGACCCGGTGACCCCCGGGCCACAGCGGGATGCAGGTCCAACCAAGCCCCAAGGCGTACCCAAGCATGAGCCGCCGCCAGAGCTAGGGGGACGAGCGTGGGAAAGAGGTAGCGCGGCCCGTATCCGTCGCCGGAGGATGAAGCGAGAAAAGGGACGACAAGGCACGGCGTGACGACAAGGGCGCGCACGAACCGCCTTCGCACGTCGAGCGGTTCAGGTCGCGCGAGACCGACAATCGCGAGCACCAGCGTGCCCGGGACTAGCCAGAGGGCCAAGTCGGCAAACCAGCCGAGGTGATTCCACTGGTCAATCGGATTGAGGTAGCGGAGCGATAGCGTCGCGGCTCCTCGGTCGCCGAAGAGCTTTCTCGCCATGGGGTCGTACGCAGCGTATCCGCTACGCCACGGGGACCCGAACTGGGCCGCGTTGTACGCAAAGGACAGCCATCCGACCGCGAGCGCCCCGCCGATACACGCCATGACGAAGGCGGGGCGGCGGCGAACAACGATCAATGGCAGGCCACACAAGATCGCGTCGGCGGGCCGGATCAGCATGAGACCGCCAAGGGCGCCGCCTCCGGCAGCGGCCCAAACGAGGCTAGTGCCGGGAGCTTGTGGCTGCGCGGCAGGATCGTCGGGCAGCCCCTGCATGCCCCGCAGAACCGAGAAAACGAAGGCCGCTTCGAAGAGCAACGCGGGCACGTGCGAGTGAAACGATGCCGCGTTGAGCGCGAAAAAGGGTGAAAGGCCTACGAGCACCGTTCCGACCAGCGCTGCTTCTGCGCCGTCGAGACGCCGGGCCGCCCCATAGATGAGCGCCAGCGCCAAGACGGCGCAGACGGGGCTAACGGCCCAGGGCGCCCCGAGCGCGAAGCCCAGCGCCAGCAGCCCGGGCCAACCCGGCGGGTACTTGCTTCGGACCCTGTCGTCGATGACCACGTGATCGACTTCGAAAAGGCGCGCGTTTGGAGGCGCAGGGACGGCGAGATGCCCGCGCGAAAAGACTTGGCCCTGCAGAAGGTACGAATGCTCGTCTCCGGAGACTGGAAACGCATCGAGCGCGAAGCGAGCGAGGAGCAGGTACGCCAAACCGCAAATCGCAAGGACGACCGCCGCCATGAGGTCGGCCCTCGCGAGCCTACGGAAATGGGCCATGACGTGCACCCGCATGATCCCGGTGCTTCTAGCACCCGACGCCGGCTCGACGGCCCACCCGTCCAAACGGGGGCATGCGCGCACACAAAAGCCAGATGCCCGAACCGGACGGCTCGGGCACCTGGGTCAACGTCGCTCTATAAGCCGAGTTCTGTCACGCATCCGGGTCGCCCCAGAAGCGGTGGCGATCATTCCTCTAAGGACTGCGGTTGCCCGCCGTCTCAAGCGGCCTACCCGCAGGCTCGGGCGAGCCACCCTCAACCCGGGACGCGGCTTTCGGCCGCGCCCGGGATGCCTGCCTACGTGGCCTTGCTCCCGATGGGGTTTGCCTTGCCACCCGCGTTACCGCGGGCGCGGTGGGCTCTTACCCCGCCGTTTCACCCTTACCGCCGAGTCGCAAAAGCGAGCGGCGGCGGTTTGTTTTCTGTGGCACTCTCCTCAGCGTTACCGTTACCGGGCGTTACCCGGCATCGTGCTCTGCGGAGCTCGGACTTTCCTCCCGATGCCTACAGCGCATCGGACGATCACCCGAGCGGCGTCGACGAGCGTCAAGATGCACCGAGAGCCGGCTCCGCGCAAGCGGAGCCCGTCGGCTGCGGCGAGCTCCCGACGAAAGCCAATGCGGCCACGAACGGGGCCACCACGAGTCCGTATCGGCCCGACCCGAAGAACACGGCGTGGACCGCAACGGTTGCGACGATGACGGCCGCGGATGCCGGCACCGCGACCGGCACGCGAGAGATGGCGCGCCAGCCCAAGAGGCTCACGCAAAAGGCGATCGCGAGGTACCCGATCCACGCGTGAAGCGTCACCGCGGCACACGCTCCGATGAACGCCGCGACTCGTCTCGCAGGGGCTCGAGGTCCGCGCAGACGCCCGCAGGCGACCAGAGCTCCCAGCAGTAACAGACGGGCCACCACCGTCTCGAACGCGGCGAGAATCATCTTCGCGCGCTCACCGAAAACTCTATCGTTACTTTCATTCAAGTACCAAGGGGCGGCTCCAAAGTAGTCGAGCGTCATGGCCACTTTCGCGGGCGCACGTGCCAACCACGCGGCCGGGTTCTGCACGATGCGTTCCACGGCCGCTCGTTCGAAGCACGCGTCTTTCGCGGCCTCGTCCCATACGACCGCGCACGCCGGGGGTACAGAGACCGGCTGCCAGCCGCCTGTGCTCGTCGTCGCTCCGATGAGCAGATTCCAACCTCCGTTGAGGCTGACGAGCGCGCATCGCCGCATCCTCACGCAATTGCGCGCCGTCCAAGGGGCAATGCACATGAGGGCCAAGACCGTGACCGCCGCTGCCCTCACCGCTCTCCGACTCAGGCTCGCGTCGCCTCGTACGCTCAGCGCTCCGAGAATCGGTGCGAGCACGAGAGACTGGGGGCGCACGAGGGTGGCAGCGGCGATAACGACGGCGGCCGTAAAGCTCGCAAGGTTGCCGTTTCTCGAGCGCGCGCGGCTCGCCAGGGCCGTCGCGATGACGAGGAGCGCCGCGGTTATTCCTTCTGTCATGCGGGCGGCGGTATAGGGCACGAGCGCGGGATGAAGAGCGACGGCCAAGCCCGCGGCCATCGGGCGCCAACGTGGAGCTTCGGGTTCGTCGACGAGGCGATGCGTCGCGTATGCGCTGGCGGCGCCGAGCAGCGCCGCCAGGCTCATGGCGACCGTGTCCGAGGGCCCCAAAAGCGCGTAGCCCGCCGCGAGCAACGCGGGAAACCCTATCGGGTAGTGCGCTGCATAGGTGACGGCCCCGTCGGGCCATTGCCAGGTGTAGCCGGCGCCGCTCGCGAGCCGATGCGCGAGAATGTCGTAGTAGTGGCCGTCGCCAGTCGGCGGGAAGCGGCCACGCGCCCACCCGACCACCATGCCTCGAACCAAAAGCGCGACACCGAAAACGGCCCAGGCGTCGCGACGTCGATCGCTCATGTCAGCCAGCCAAGCCCGCGCATCCCGACGACGACCTCGCAAAGTGGCAACCCGACGACGCTCGTGTAGCTCCCGTCGATGCGCTCGACGAAGGCTCCGGCTCGCCCTTGCACGGCATAGGCACCCGCCTTGTCGCGCCCTTCACCCGAAGCCACGTAAGCGTCGATCTCACCGGGCGCCAGTCGGCGAAACGTCACCCGAGTAGTGACCGTTTGCGCGAACGATTCGCTTGGGCCGGTATCCCCTCGCGCGAGCGCGAACCGCGTTCGTACGTCGTGTGTGGCGCCTTCGACCCGTGCGATCATGCTCCTGGCCTCGGCGTCGCTCTTTGGTTTGCCAAGCAGCGCGCCGTCGGGAGCAACGACGATCGTGTCCGCGACCAGAACGCCGCCGGGTGGCGGAATCCGGGGCAGCGTGGTCAGCACGGCGCGGAGCTTTGCCGAGACGATTCGCTCCAAGTAGACAGCCGGCGTCTCGCCGACTCGCACCGTCTCGTCGATGTCTGCGGAGCACACGACCAGGGGTAGGCCCAAGCTCTCGAGGAGCTCGCGCCGCCGTGGAGATGCGCTCCCTAATACGAGCGGGGTCGCGGCGCTGATTCGCACGCGCGCTGCTTACCACATGGATGGTAAGGTCCGTCCCCGATGCGCGTCGGCACGGGTGCTTTTGCCATCGCCTGCGCGGCCGTCGTGGCTACGCTCCCGGGGGTCGCGAGGGCCACCGACTGCACCGGGCCGGTGAGCCCGTGTGTCAACGACGACACTCTTTGGCCGCACCCCGGTACCTCGTATTTTCAGGCAGTGGGCGGTAGCGATACTGTCGGGGCGTCCCAGCTCGGTTTTGCGCTGCTCGTAAGCTACCTGTCGCGCCCGATCGTGCTCGCGCTCACCTCGCCTGGCGGGGGGAGCCAGGCCTACGCGGTAAACGATCAAGCCAATGGCACGTTCATGTGGTCCTATGGGGTTGGGCGAAGGCTGGAGCTCGATCTGGCGCTGCCGCTGACGTTCGGACAGGGAGGCACGGGGCTAGCGCCTGTATCGGGCGGCGCGGGTCTCAACGACACTGCCGTCCGAGATATGCGCTTTGGCCTCACCTACGCGCTCGTCCAGAAGGTGCATGGGGCCCTGCCGGCAGCAGAGAACACCTGGGGCCTCGCCGCTCGGTTCGACGTCAGCGCGCCGACGGGCGATCGCGATCAGTTTGCCGGGGAGCGCTCGGGCGTGTTCGTGCCGAGCGTGGCCGCCGATGGCAAGCTCGGTCGATTCTTCGGAGCTGTCGAGGCGGGCGCACGAATCCGCCCAATCACCGATCTTCTCGGAGCGCGCATCGGCTCGCAGCTGCTCGGAGGGCTCGGAGTTGGCGTCAATCTTTTGGCCGACGAGCGTCTGAGCGGAGCGCTCGAGGCCTGGGCACTGCCGACCCTCGTGGCGCAGTCAAACGGCGCGACGCTGATCCCGGCTGAATGGCAACTTTCGCTTCGAACGTCACCGCTCGCTTCACGCGAGCTTGCGGTTCAACTTGGTGGCGGGGGCGCCCTCGACGATTCACTGACGACCCCACGACTGCGTTTCACCCTTTGCGTCCGCTGGACGCCATCCGGGCATGCCGCGGCCCACCTCGATACGCCCCCACCTTGACGTTACCGCTTGCGAAAGATTACTCCCCTCTCGACTGTTAGGGCACCGGAGGCATCCATCATGAACACGCGATTGCATAGGGCAACGGCACTCTCCTCGGGATTCGTGGCACTTTGGCTGGCTGCATGCGCTGGTGACACACCCCCGCCGAAGGCCGCTGACACAGCAAAAACCCCACCGCCATCCACCTCCGAGAGCCGGCTGCCTGCGCAGGCACCGGACTCGCCCACGGCTAGCGCCGTCCGGATCTCCGACGAGATCGTCAAAGCGTGCGGCATCAGCGAGCCCGACGCCTACTTCGCGTTCGATTCGGCGAACCTTCGAGCGCAGGACTCGAAGGTCCTGTCGCAAATCGTCACCTGTTTCTCGACGGGGCCGCTCAAGGGGCGCGCGCTCAAGGTCGTAGGGCACGCCGACCCGCGAGGCGGCAGCGACTACAACATGGCGCTTGGTCAGTCGCGCGCCGATTCGGTCGCGACCTATCTTGTCAAAAAGGGCATGGATAAGTCGAAGACCGAGTCGAGCTCTCGAGGCGCGATGGACGCCACGGGAAGCGATGACCCAACCTGGGCTCGCGATCGGCGAGTCGACATGATGCTGGGACAGTGAACTGACCCCCGATGATCCCGCTCCTCGCCGAACTCGACGCGGCGGCGTCCCCAGACGCCGTCACGATGAGGCTCGATCTGGTGGGTCTATTCTCACACGCGGCATGGCCGGTGAGGCTCACGATCGGGCTCTTGATCGGGTGCTCGCTTCTGGTGTGGATCATCGCGGTCCTCAAGCTCCTGCAGCTCGCGCGTCTACGCTTCACCGAACGTAGCTTCGACAAGAAGATCCGGACCGCGGGGTCGCTCGAGGATCTATTCGATGTCGCTCGGTCGCATAGCGCGCCAGGCGCGCGCGTCATCTCGGCCCTCTATCTGAGAGGGGCGGGTGCGCAGCTCGACAGGCTGAGAGCCGTGGCCGATCGGGCCATTCTCGTCGAAGGGCAGCGCGCGCGGGCCCTGATGTGGCTGCTCGCCTTCATCGCGGCGGGCGCTCCGTTCATCGGCCTCTTCGGTACGGTTTACGGAATCATGGACGCCTTTATCCGGATTGGAGCGGCCAAGACCGCCAGCCTGCCCGTCGTCGCGCCAGCCATCGGCGAGGCCCTGATCACGACCGCGATCGGCCTTGCCGCGGCGATTCCTGCGGTCTTCTTCTACAATTGGATCGACAGGCGGGTAGAAGACTTCGTGTCCGAGCTCGAGGCCGCAGCCGCAGAGTGGGCTGCCCTCGTGGCCGAGCAAGCGGCGCCCGCGGACGCGGCCATCCCTCTCGTCCCTGCAGCTCCCCGGGGCCACTGGGGAGCCCGCTCTTGAGGGGGTGAGCCATGGCCCTTTCTTCGAGCCGCCGCAGCGGGGGGGCGTTCCGCGAAATCAACGTCACGCCGATGGTGGACGTCATGCTCGTCCTGCTCATCGTCTTCATGGTCACCGCCCCACTTCTGACGTCGGGCCTGCATATCGAGCTGCCGGAGGTGCAAGCCGCCAATACCCCGGTGAAAGACGCGAAGCTTGTCCTGTCCATCACGAAAGACGAGCACATTCTCTTCGGCGAGGACGACGTGACGAAAGACGTCGAGAACGTGCTGCTCACGAACGCGCGGGTCCAGAGGGAGCACGAGCTCTATATCCGCGCCGATAAAGATTCTCGGTACGGCGTCGTCGCACGCGCCGTTGCCGCGGCCCGAGCTGCAGGTGTGACGTCTCTCAACCTGTTGGTCGAACCCGAATCGACCCCACCGTGAGCGTGTACGTGCCGCGCACCTTCGACGCCCAGGACGTCACCATCGCGTGCGCGGTAGCCCTGCTGGCACAGATGGGATTCGTGGCCATCTTCTCACTACCCTCCCCCAAGCTCGTCGAAGCGGAAATTTCGAACGACAACGCGCTCCCGATCGCGGTCGCCATCACGCCGGTGCTCAAGCTCGGGAGCAAGGCCCCGTCGCCCTGGCTGCGGCGTCGCCCCGTCCCCGCCAAGACTCAGGCTCCAGTTCCCTCGCTGCACGCAGAAAAAACGCCCGAGGCCGCCTCGACAGCGCACCCCGACTCGTCCGCCAAGCCACTGCTCGCAGACGCGGGCAAGGCGGAGCCGGCTCAGTCGGCGGCGGCGGATGTCCCGAGCGCCACACCTGCGGCGTCCACCGAGGGCTCCGAACGAGGCGCGGTCAATGGGACCGAGACCGATCCGCTCAAAGCGCGAGCCGCGGACATGTACCGCGCGCAACTCCTTGCGTGGTTCGCCGCTCGCTTCCATGTCCGCGGCAAGATCCCCTTCGAGCAGCTCAAGAAGCTGCACGCCCACGTCACCGTGACGGTGACTCCTGAGCGAACCGTGAGCGGGTTCTCTGTCGATTCATCGAGCGGTGAGGCCACGTTCGACGCCGAAGTGAATGCGACCCTGTCGCAGATTCAGTCGAGTGGCGTCGAGCTTCCTGCCCCTCCGCCGATGTATACGGATATCTTGCGCACCACTCTCCCCGTCACTTTTCAGTGCACCGTACAGAGGCTTTGCGAATGACCCCGCGACATCGCTTGCTCCCCTTTCTCGCCGCAGCGCTCGGAGCTACGCCCACGATGTCGCGGCCCGCTCGAGCCGCAGATCCGCCGCCGAGCGCAGCTCCGTCCTCGGCCGCCGAGCCGAGCGAAGACCTACTGGGGACGGTCGACGTCAACGGTTCGGCGGAAGGACTTCCGCCTCTTCCGAAGATGTCGGTCGTTCCTCTCGTGACGACCGGCGTTGCCGACAGCATCGTCAACCTCGTTGTCCGCCACGACATGGAGCTGAGCGGTCAGTTCGACGTCCTCGACGACGCGACGGCTCCACCGGGGCCCTTTACTCACACGACGCCGCTCGACCTCGGGGCGTGGCGGGGCAAGGGCGCGGAGTACGTCCTTCGCGTTTTCGCCGAGCCGGCTCCAAACGATTCAATCCGGACGCAGCTGGTCGGGGAAGCCTTTCTCACGCCCACCGGCCCCGGCTCGGCGTCGGCCAATGCCGCATCGGAGCCCAAGCCCGCGCTTCGGTCGGTGGTGATAAGCGCCACGACCGAGGTCCGAGCGGCATCTCACCGTCTCGTCGATCAACTGCTCGGCGGGCTCACCGGTCGCCCGGGCGGGTTTGCCAGCGAGATGGTGTACGCGGAGAGGGTCGGCCGTTGGCGGCGCGTTTTCACGGTCGACGCCGACGGCTTCGATTTGCGCGGCGTCGGGCCTACGGATGCGACAGCGCTGTCGCCCGCGTTCGGTCCGGGTGGGCAGGTCTACTACGCGCTATCGCGCAACTATGAGCCTTTTGGTCTGGTCGTGGGCCCGAGCGCCACGCCCGTCCCGCTGCCCATCCATGGCTCGATTCTCGGCGTAGCCTTTAGCCCCGATCGCTCGCGCGCGGCGCTTACGGTGATGAGCGAAGGGCGCAGCGAGCTCTGGTCGGGCGATTTGACCAACCTCAAGGCGCTCGCCACTCCGTCGCTCACCAACCATCCGGTTTTCGGCCCGCTCGGGAAAATGGCCTACGTCGCCGGCTCGCCGGTGCAGCGCGTCTATGTCGATGGAAAACCCATCTCGCCCTCCGGCTTCATGGCGAGCGCTCCAGTCTTCTGCGACACGCCCCAAGGGCTGCTCCTTCTCTACACCGTCGGCGTCGGGGCAAATGCCGACATCATCGCTTCGGACACGACGGGCGGCGGCATTCGCCGGCTCACCCAGCATGAGGGCGCGAACACCTACGCCGCCTGCAGCCCCGACGGTCGCCTGGTCGCGTTCTTTTCGACGGGCAAGCGCAAGCGTGGCGAAGGCGCGGCAAGTCGCGAGCAGGAAGCTGGCGCCGGGCTATTCGTCATGCCCATCGCGCGCCCGTGGCTCGCCAAGAAGATATCGACCGAGGTCGGCGAGTCTCTGCGTTGGGAACCGATTGCGCCGTCGATCGGAAAGCCCTAAGGCGTCACGCAGTCCCACGCTTGGTTCCAGGTGACCGTCGGCATCGTGCCGTTCGCGGAAGGCATCCGAAGCACAGTCACGCGCAAGAAGGAGCCGGGCTCGACCCCGGCTGCACCGAGCGACGCCTCGACGTCGATGGGGCTCCACGGCACGTTCGCGTCGAAGGCCGCCACCAGCTGGTAGGCCTCGGCGTTGAGCTCTGCCTGCGTGTTGGCGACTTGGACGCCGACGCCGACCTGCGAATTACCCGGCGCCTGCCCCTGGAGCACGAGCGAGCCCCAACGCACGTGCGTGGCGCCCGCGCAGGTGCTCTCGTAGTCCTGAGTCACGGAGGAAATGCCTGCCGCGCCCACGTCGGTGGGCAGGCAAGCGCCCCAGATACCCCCCGCGCAAACCCGCACGCCGGGCGGACAAATCGTGCGCGTTCCCACGTGAATCTTGGCTCCAGGACAGGTCGCGGTCGCGCCTGGTGTTCCGCAAGCGCAGCCTTCGGCCACAGCCGTGCACTCGATGGTCGCGTCTGAAGTCGACGCGCCTGCATCCGGCCCGCGCATGTCGCCTAAACCGTCTTGTTCGGATGCCTGACCCCCGGAGCACGCCGCGGCAGCGACGAGCGCATGAATTCCGGCAAACCGCGCGAGCACCCGGCGACGCCACGACGAGGCCCGCGCTCGACCCCGCGGCTGCCCGGCGCTCTCGCATCCCATGACCCTGGAAAAATGTTCTAGCACAAGCATTGAGGCGTAGTCGTGGGGATCGCCGACGGCATCTACGGCGAGGCCGGAAGAATCTCGCCTTCCAACGGGAGGAGCGCAATGTCTACGCGGCGATTTCGGGCACGGTTCTCCGGCGAGTCGTTTGGCGCAACCGGATCGAACGATGCGCCCGCCGCGGGAATCAACGACTGCGCGGGCATGCCCAACGAGACGAAGTACTCGACCACCACGACGGATCGCGCCGACGTAAGCTCCCAAGGGGCTTTTGAAGGCTTTCCCTTGGCGTCAGGGGCATCCGTGAGCGCCGTGACGAGAAATCGGCGGCCGGCCCCAGACGCAGCCGTCTGAAGCGCGTGGGCGATCTCCATGAGCGTCCCCTTCCCCGAAGAGCGAAGCTCGCTTCGACCCGGATCGAATAGAACGTCGCCCGACACTTCCAGGACGGGCTGTCCCCGGCGCGTCTCGATCCGCATCTGCCCGGCATCGACGAGAGGCTTGAACCTGCTTGCGAGCGCACGAAAGAGGTCGACACGCAGCTGCGCTGCCGCCTGCGCCCGTCGAAGCTCGTCGAGTCGCGACTTGGCGTCGTCGAGCGCTTTTGAAAGAGTGCCCCGCTCCGAAAGCATCTTGTCGACGTCCCGCCCCAGGCGCTGAAGCTCTGTCCGGAGCTGTTGGTTCATGGCCGTCGCTTCATCGAGCTGCGTCTGGGTGTTGTGGTTGGCGGTCGAAAGGTCGCTGAGCTTCGAGTCACCGTCTTGGACGAGGGCCTGCGCCGCGGTCACATCGGCTCGAAGGCTCTGGATGCGCAGGGCATCGTCCTTGCCCTTGGCGTCGGCGGCCGATGCCGCCAGCGCCGCGTCGGAGACGCACCGGTCGTAGTGCACTTTCGACACGCACGCGCTGGGCGCCAAGAGCGCTGCGAGGGCCAGGACGCGAAGCGGTATCACGATATCGGTAAGTACCCTCACGCGGGCCGGTCGACCACTTTAGCTCGCGCGCCGCCGACGAGAACGACGTTCGCTGGTTGAACGTGCGCGCTCTTCACCATGGCCAGGGCGATCGCGCGGCCCAAAGTGGGCGAGAGCACCGCGCTGGTCACTTCGCCGATAGGCGCGCTCGCGACATCGGTGACGCCCGTACCCGCAGGCGGCACGAAGGATGTCTCGAGCACCAGCGGCGCAAGCTTGCGTTTCACGTGTCCTCGCATCTCGAGCATGCAGACGACTTCTTGCCCCAGATAGCAGCCTTTTTGAAAGCTCACGGCTACTTTTTCTAGCCCGGCTTCCTGGGGATACGTCTTGTCGTCGAAGTCTTCACCGAACTCGGGAACGCCGCGCTCGAGCCGGAGGGCTCGCCACCCTGCAGCATCTCCGACGATGCCACCGACCTCGGTGACGGCGCGGCCCACTTCGGCTCGCATTTCTGCGGCAACGTCGCGGGGGGCGAAGACCACCGCGCCACCGAGGCCGGTTCGATCGAGCATCGCGCCCGCGCCCCCGGCCCGGCGAAAGTGATCGAGGAGCTCAGAGCTCTTCGGCCCATGCAAAAACCACGTCTCGAACACGTCGGAGGCGGGTGCCACGGCCGCGTCCTCCATCACGAGATAGTGCTCGAAGTGTTGCCTCAGCGTCTCGACCGCAGTCGGCGGGAGCGCCAAAAGCAACCGCGTATCGTCATCGAGGACGAAGGCATCGGCGAGCACTCGGCCGCTTCGGGCCACGATGAGGCCATAGGCCGCGTCGCCCGGCCGACTCTTGGCGAGATCGCAGGTCATGAGCCCGTTGAGCCAGCTCAATCTATCCGCGCCCGTCACCACGAGCGTCGAGCGGGGGCTCGCGATCGCTAGGGCAGAGCTTCGCGCGGCCTCAATCTGTGTTTTCGGGTCCATAGGCTCTCATAGATGCATCCGCGGAGCTTCGCGCGCTAGCTCGCATGGCGGTCACCGAGCGCCTGACCATACCTCCCCCGCGCGTCTCCGGCATCGGCGTTGTCGCCACGGGGTCGACGGCGAGGACGGCGGGGCGGCCGCAGCGCGGGTGTCCGCGTCGGTCTTGCGCTCCCGGTAGCAGATTCATAAAGTACTCCTCGTCGCGTGCTGACCCGGATCGCAGCGATCGCACTCAACACGTACCGCGAGGCCGTGCGCGCCCGATTGCTTCTGGGCCTCTTGGCCCTCGGGGTGGCGACGTGTCTTTACTCGGTCGTCGTCGCCGCGCAGTCGCTGCACCAGGAGCTGCGCGTCGTGGCCGATGTGGGCGCGGCGGCCCTTTCGCTCTACGGCGTGGTGGCCGCCGTGGTCCTCGGTTCGACCTCGCTCTATCGGGAGCTCGAGCTAAAGACGATATTTCCGATTCTGTCGCGTCCGATTCGCCGCTGGGAATACCTGCTGGGCAAGTACCTCGGCACAATCCTGACCGTGTCCGTGTTCGTCGGCGTCGAGGCGGCCACCGTGTTCTCTCTGCTTGCCCTGGAGGCGGGCCAAAGTCCCTGGAAAGTGGCCTCCGTCGCGGTGGCTCTGCTGGCGGTGCTCGGAGCCGCGCTGGTTCGCGCCCGCCAGGCTCGCGTCTTTCTCGTGATTCCGTGGATGCTGGTCTGGGTCTGCGCGTTCTGGGCTCTTGCCGGCCCAGCATTCGAAGAGCGGCAAGTCGTCACCGCCTCGGCGATTCTCTCGGTTTTCGAGATCGGGATCGTCGCCGCGGTCGCCACCCTCTTCTCCTCGTTCTCGTCGCCGTTTCTAACGTCCGCGTGCACGGCGATGGTCTTCCTGATCGGCCGCTCCTCGGACACGATGGCTCACATCCCCAAGGGGGTGTTCGGTGCCGGATGCAGCGCCGCGGGCCGAGTCGGCGCTCACGTGATCCCGAACCTCCACACTTACGTTCCTGCGCGCCCTCTGCTGCTCGGAGAGACCGCCGAGCCCGTCTGGAGATACGTCGCGACTGCGGGCGGGCAGGCCGTGGCGTATTCGACGGTTCTTTTGATCGTCGCGGCCTTCGCGTTCACCAAGCGCGACTTCTCATGACGCACCGCGCGATTGGGGAGAGCCCCGCGAGGGTGGTGTTGGTTCCCTATGCGGTCGTCGCGGCCCTGGTGCTCGCGACCGTCACGGCAACGCTGGCGCTGCGCGAAGTGGCACTTGGCAAGGCGGAAATGGGGGCGGCCGAAGAGGCTGTCGCCCGCTCGGCCTGGACCGACGCCATCTGGCACGCACGCGCCGCGGCGGAGACCTTCGTTCCGGGTAGTCCCTGGCCTGACCGGGCGATGAGGCGGCTCGACGGCATTGGAAGAGATGCGACGATCCGCGGCGATCGAGGCGTCGCTCTTTTGGCCTACGGTGCGGTCCGCACGGCCGCGCTTGCCACGCGGGCTCCGGGAGCTTCAAACACCTACTGGCGATCGATTGCCGAGGAAGCGCTGGCCCGATTGGCGGGCTCCAGCGCGGACGCGCCGCGCTCCGGGGAGTGGGCCAGCGCGATGCGTGCCGATCTCGTCGACCCGACCATGCCCTCGGCGTGGACCCTGACGGCTCTCTCGGTGTCGGTTCTGGCGATCCTCCTGGGCCTGGTCCGTCTTGCCGGGACCGAACGGCAAAGCGTGCAGGGCTTCGTCTCGAGAATGATCATCGCAACGGGGTTCGGGATTTACGCCGCCGTATTGCTGTTGAGCTGAGACGCCCCCTCCACACGCCGCCGTCGTGCAAAGCGAACGGTGTTGTGGCAGACAAATAGTCATGGCCACGGTTCCGCTCGACGCCGGTAAAGTCGAGCGCTGCAGAGGGCTCGCGAACGAGATTGCCGATGACGTGCAGCGGTACGTGGCCCGGCACACGACCGTGGGGGTCGAACGGGCGGTTCTGCGCGCGTACGGCGCGCAGGGAACTACCGGCGAGGGCGGGCCCGTCGTCAACGTCGCGGTGGATCGCTACGCCAAGGCAGGCCTCCTGGGTCGCGGGATGTGTCACTTCTTGGGCCGCGCGCTTCTGAGGGGCGCGCGCGACCCTCGAGAGGCGATCGAATGGCTCGCGTTCTCAGCCGACATCGATCACGGTGAAGGCGCCCCCACCTTGCAGGCCGTCATCGATGCGCTGGCGACTCCGACGGCGGCTGCGCTCGCGCGAATCGATGCGGCACGCCTCGAGCGCGACGCCTTCAAGGGGCGCCTCGCGGCTGGCGTCACGCCCCTGAAGTACGTCATCGTCGCGACCGGCAACATCTACGACGACGCCGTTCAGGCCAAAGCCGCGGCGTCGGCCGGTGCCGACATCGTCGCCGTCATTCGAGCGACCGCCCAATCACTGCTCGACTACGTGCCCGAGGGCGCGACGACCGAGGGGTTCGGAGGCACGTTCGCGACACAGGAAAACTTCAGGGTCATACGCCGCGCGCTCGACGAGGCGAGCGAGCTCCACGGCCGCTACGTCATGCAGACCAACTACTCGTCGGGCCTCTGCATGGCGGAGATCGCATGGATGGCGTCGGTAGAGCGCCTCGACATGCTTCTGAACGACGCGATGTACGGCATCCTGTTTCGCGACATCAACATGTGCCGCACGCTCGTCGATCAATACGTCTCCCGACGATTCATCGCGCGCTCGGGGATCGTCATCAACACGGGTGAGGACAACTACCTGACCACCGCGAACGCCGTCGACAAGGCGCACACGGTCCTGGCAAGCCAGTTCATCAACGAAGCGCTTGCCCTTCGCGCGGGGCTGCGCCGCGAGCAAATGGGGCTCGGACACGCCTACGAGATGGATCCCTGGCTCGAAGACTCGTTCTTGCTCGAGGTCGCCCAAGCGCAGCTCACCCGGCAGATATTCGACCAGCACCCGATCAAGTGGATGCCGCCGACCAAGCACAAGACGGGTGACATTTTTCTCTCACACGTCCACGACGCGATGTTCGATCTCGCGGGAGTCGTCACAAACCAATCCATCGAGCTTTTGGGGATGTTCAGCGAGGCGATTCACAACCCCCTGCTCATGGACCGCTACCTCGCGCTGAAAAAGACGCGGTACGTGCACGGTGCCTGCCGGCATCTCGGTGACGAAATCGAGTTCAAGAAGGACGGAATCATCGCGAACCGAGCGATTCGCGTGCTCGGCGAAGCTCTCGACCTTCTCGTCGAAGTCAGGCGCGAATCGATCTGGGAAGCGATCGGCCGCGGAGCTTTTGCCGACATAAAGCGCGCTCGCACGGGTGGAAAGGGCTACGCCGGAGTGTTCGAGCGCGACGCTTCCTACGTGAATCCCCTCTTGTCAGAGCTCGAGAAAGGCTAAGCGTGCTCCCGAGCCCCACCGGCAAGCTGCTTCGCGCCTACGGCGACCGCGCCGACGACGGAATGGTCCAGATGGCGTTCGTGCTGGCGCTGGCACCGAGCGCGCGGGCGCGCGAGGCTGCCAAGCGCTTTGCGGAGATGCACGGCTTGAGCGAGCCTATCGTAGCGACGATGGAGGCCTGCGCCGACGGCCACTCGTTCTTCGTGGTCTACGGCCACTCCCGGCACGGCATCGACCCGACCGCGATCGACGTGGCCGAGCTTCGCACCGAGGCTCTGACGCGCGACGTCGTCGAGCATCGCATCCGAGCTCGAATGGGAAGACGAGTCGTCGTCGTGGGCGCGTGCACCGGCAGCGATGCCCACACCGTCGGCATCGACGCCATTCTGAACTTCAAGGGCTACGCGGGCGACAAGGGCCTCGAGAGCTACAAGGGGTTCGAGGTCTACAACCTCGGGGCGCAAGTCGAGAACGATGCGCTTGCCGAGCAAGCACGCGCCGCCCACGCCGATGCCATCCTCGTCAGCCAAGTCATCACGCAGCGCAACTGTCACCGCGAGAACGCGCATGCCTTCGCATTGCTGCTCGAAAGACAGGGGTGGCGCCGGGAGGTCGTGCTCCTTCTCGGCGGCCCTCGCGTCGACCATGCGCTCGCTCTCGAGTTGGGCTTCGATGCGGGGTTCGGGCCAGGCACAAGGCCGAGCGACGTGGCTTCGTACCTCGTCGAAAGGCTGTGCCCCGACGTCGCCGCCCCTACTCCGCCAGTTTCTCCCGGATGATCCGAGTGCCATCCATCGACCAGCCCTCGAGAAGAAGGTACTCGACGCCGAACGGCCATCTCAGCTTCGCGTAGACGTCGAAGAGGTGCGACGGCGTGCCCATGATCGCCACGGTCGACAGCGCCTGGCACTCTCCCGAAGGAGTGCGAGATAGCTCGACGGTTATCGGGCGGCCGCGTACGGCCCGGAGGACCAGCTGCACGACCCCGCCTTCCGCCGTGCGCGTGGTCGCTTGACCCGCGATTCCATAGGCGTCGAGCTCATGCGCCAGCAGCGGCTCGGTCACCGCCGGCCCCTTTTCACGCATGCGCCAGTACGCGAACACGGGTGCGGGGGTGAGCGGCTGACAATTGTCGTCCACGCGGACGGCGTATTGCACCTGGTTCTTGTTCTCGCTCTTCGATATCAAAAAGAGAAGCAAGGTGCGCGGCGCGCTCGCGGACTCGGCGCGCGCCCAGGTGCCGATCAGCGCCACGAGCGCGAGGAAGGTCACCGCCCGCCGGCCCGTCATCGTGGGCTCTCCGCACGATCCGTCATCCGGCGAGACGAGAGCACTTTGTGGCGCGAGAGCGCAAGGCCCGGCCGTCGCTCAGCGAGCCGTGATGGGCAGATCGAGCGAGAGCCAGACGTCGGTACCGCTCCGCCCGATACGGTGGGCCCCCGTAATCCGCGCCACCAGACAGTTGCATGGATCGTGAACTTCGACCGCTGCAACAGCCGCCACGAGAGAGCGCGCGTCGAGATCGACGTCGGCTCCCCCGCGAAGGGCCAGGCGCGAGCCGAGTGGCACACCGGCCCGCGCGCCGCCCGTCCATCCGGAGTAGAGAAGAAATCCGCTCTCGGGCTCGAGTGCGGGGTCGATCAAGACCCGAGCGATCTGCGGATCCACCCGATCGCGCTCGGCGACGTGAAGGGCGATGTTCAACCCCGAGTCCGGTCCAACCCGCGCTCTGGAGACAAAGGCGCCCCCGACTTCGCTTCCGGGTGCAAGCGCACGCGCGAAGTCGGCGCCAAGTGCCGCCCACGGCCCATCGAGGCTGACACGTGCGCGAACGAGGGGGAGAGACTGCTCCGCGGTCCCCGCGACGCCTGCGGAGACCTGCGCGTCCAGCCCGGCCCGTGAGCTCACGCGCGACACGCGGTTATCCCAACCCATGGCCGTCACCCAGCCGAGTCCGTTCGGCAAGAGCATCCCGCGTCCGGCCGGCACGAGGGCGCGGCCGACGTGCGACGCGAGCACCGCGACTTCTACGCGCGGCTCGGTCGTGTGCACCCAGGGGTCCAAAGGTTCGCCGGACTCGTAGGCGCGCGCCAAGGGCAGATCGATCGCCAATCGCGCTTGGGCGGCACCGTCGGCGCTATCGTGAGTGGGATCGGACGCCAGGTCGCCCACGCCGCGGAGCACCAGATGCGCGCCCACTGGACCCGCCCTGGCGGCCACGAACGTGCCGGCTTCGCCCCGAACGAAGCTCGTAGCTCCCAACCCCGCACCGGCTACCTGGCCGCCTTCCAGAGTCACGTCGCATGCCCCCACCTGCGCGATGGCCTCGGAGCGCCTCATCGTGAGCACCGGGCCGCCGGCTCCCAATTCGGTGAGCCCTCCACCCCGCGCCAGGACCGAGCGGATTCCGGTCGCGAACGTCCACCCTGCGCCTTGCCATGAGGCTTGGCCGGAGGCCCGGTCAAAGGGTTGCGCAGCGGCTTCGACGTCCGTGGTGGAGCGCACCGCGCGTGCTCCGCGCAGCCCCGACAAACGCCAGCTGACCGACTCGTGCGACTCGTCCTCGGTCGATGCGGCCGAGCCGCGCGCGTCGATCGATAGCCCGTCCTGGGCCTGAAACCGATCCCACCGAATCCGGGTGCTGGTGGCGGTTGTGGTCAGGGCCGTCTCGAGCGCCAACCCGCCGTCGACGTACCCTCCCGCGCGTACCGAAACGCCTTCGTTGACGTCGCCATTTCTCCACGGCACGTGAAACCCCGTCCCCGCGAAGAATCCGTCGCGCCCTCGCCACTCGAGATCCGGAGGCAAGAGCCCGACGCGCCCCGCGGACCGCAACCAGATTGCTGGCAACCAGGCGAGTGGAACGCCAAAAAGCTCGAGGACGGGATCCTTCAAAATCAAGTCATGCGGAGGAGCGACTGTGGCCTCGGAGAATTGGACGGCCAGCGGCGTGCCGAGACACGGACAGAACGAGAGCCGGCCCCGCCCCTCGAGTCTGACGCCGACCGGCAGGCGCCACAGCCGGAGGGAAGCGCTGGTAAGGTGAAAAGGCGGCTCGTCGACCCGCACATGGCCCGACACATCCAGGCTCCGCGCGGGGCCGTCGAGACGAACGGTGTCGGCTTGGAATGAGACGTCCGTGGGAGCGCTCGGCACATCCGCAAGCGCAGCTCGCTCCCGAGACAGAGCCCATACGCCGACCCAGATTGCTACGCGCGCCTTCGACCTTCGAGCCAGCACCGGCGCGCGGCGAGGTCAATGAGTCGACGGCGTCGTGTCTGCAGCGTGAGTCGACGGCGTCGTGTCTGCAGCGTCGGCGGGTGCGTCGCCGTCCCCGGAGGACGCCGAGTCCGCCTCTGGGGCGGCCGGAGCCATCCGGACGTAGTCGCCTTTCGGGAATTCGACGCGCAGCATCGCGCCGCCATCCTTGGTCGGGTCCATGGTCACGGCCGGCGCGACCTTGGCGCGCAGGGCGGCGACGAGCCACAGGTCCCCTCCGTGAGGCACGAGTCGCGCGCTCGTCACGGGCGTATTGAAGTGCACCGTGACCAGGGGATTGTAGTTGTTGCGTCGATCGACGTGGGCACCCTTGAGGACGCACGTGAAAACCGTGCCCGCCGGTTTTGCTTCATATTTGACGGGCTGCGAGAGCTCCACGAAAAGCCGCGTCGAGCCATCGGCCAGTGTCTCGAACCCCGGCACCACCGACCCGGCGCTCCCGACATGCTTCACGCGCCCGGTCGTCCTCGCGGGCCGCTTGGCGGGCGCCTTCTGAGGGACGGACGCAACCGGAGCAGCGTCGGGAGGCGCCGCGGTGTCTTGTGCGCGGGCCGCGGCCGTAACCAGCGTGCCCGCGAGCGCCGTGCACCCGAACCAGGCCATGCCGACGGCGGTAGGGCGCATTACCGAAATTAGAGCACGCCCGCGGCCCCCTTTCCAAATTAGAAGGTCAAGCGCCTGCGCCTCGCCTCTTCGGCTGCCTGCTGGATGGAATACCTGTGGTCGCGCGCATCGTCGAAGATGGCGTCGAGATTCGCCGTTACATCGAAGAAGAAGCGCGCGTCCGGACTCCACCAGACATTGTCGGTCCCCCAAAGTCCGCGGCGGCGGCCGTCGGGGCCGAGCGCGTTCGCTAAGTTGTAATAACCGATCCCGACGTCGATTTCGTCGAAAAGCGCGTAGTCGAAGTCGAGCAAGAGCCACGTGTGCTGGATAAACTGCGGATCATCGGCCGCCTCGATCTGAGCGCAGCCGGTCGTGGTGGCGATGCACTGATTCCCTGTCGGCGCATAGTGCCAGTCGTTGATCAAGACCGCGTCGGCGGCAGCCGAAAGCTTGGGCGTGATCTGCAACCCAGCTTCGATGATCGCCGACAGGCGATGGTCGACGAGTGTCTGGCCGGAAATCTGGTCGCTGATGAACGAGTGGTCGTCGACGTCCTCGCGGGTATAGGCAAAGTTGCCGTAGTACGTGGGCGTCGTCGCCTCGGTGAACGGGTGCAAGTACGAGAGAACGAGCCGAAGGCGCGCGGTGTTGAGCACGGGCGCGTCCGCGCCCTTGAGGACGAACGTATGCGAAACGTCTCCAAGAACCCCGAGCGTCACGTAGGTGCCGTCGGCCTGACTGGGCTGCGAGGTCGGCCAAATCGCGCGTGGCCCGGCGAGGATTAGGGTGCCGGGCCAGAGCGAGTCGAGGCGAGTCGAGTAGAGAAAATCGGTCCAAACATCGCCGAACACGTCGGCATAGTTCTTCGTCGTCGCGTAGTCGGCCGCCTGCTCGTTGTTCGTGATGACCTGCTTGGAGTAGTCGAACCGGCCGCGCAAAACCCAGTGCTTGTCGAACCAGTAGCGCGGCCGGAGACTGAACCAGAGCTCGTAGAGCGGCGCATACGTTTGAGGGGTCGTGCCGACGTCCGCCGTTTGCGTCGTGATGCTCTGGTCGAAAGTGAGCGTCGACCCACGAAAGGGGTTGTTGACCTCTTTGGTCGTAGCGCCCGTCGCGGCGTCTCCCCCGTGGGCTCGCGCATCCTTTGTAAGGGCGGCCGTCGCGAGAAAACCGGCAAGAATCGCGATTCCGAGCTGGGGCGCTGCGCATCGCCCCTTCTTTGCCGTGCCTGCGTTCATGCGTTGAGACGGAAGAATGCGCGCTTCCGGGGAGCGCTGGCAAATCCATCCGGTGTTGCCCGCGGCCCCCGGTGCCTGGTAGGCCCGTCGGCATGGAACAGCAGATCCCGCCTACCGAGATCACGGCCCTGCTCGGGCGAGGTACCGAATTCGACGGGAAGCTCCAATTCGAGGGGCGCGTCCGCATCGACGGCGTCTTTCGTGGCGAGATTCAAAGCGAGGACACCCTTGTCATCGGCGAGGGTGCCGAGGTTCACGCGGAAATTGACGTTGCTACGGTGATCGTTCGCGGCGGCGTGGTGCACGGGAACATTCGGGCCAAGACCGCCATCGAGCTTCATTCGCCGGGCAAAATGGTCGGCAATCTGCACTCGCCTTCCGTCTTCATCGATCGGGGCGTGGAGTTTCAGGGAGCGTGTCGCATGGACGCCGTAGATGCACCGGCGCCCGCCAAGCCCAATCCCGCGCCCCGTGCGCCCAGCGCGCCCAAGACCCCCGCCTGAGAAACAGGAGATCAGGGGCGACCGATGGCACTCTTGGGCGGTCGCGAGACCTCCCGGCTTCCGAGGTCGAAAAAGCGCCAAGGCGCGTCCGCCCATTCTCCCGCATACCCCACCCCCACCCGAGCGCTCACGCCGATTCGTGGCCTCGAGACGCGGGGGCAGACGTAGAGTGGGGGCTCGGTGAGGCCATACCCGTCGAGCGCGCGCGTGATGCCCATCGCGCGCGCGAAGCGGCCGGGCCCGCGAAGCGATTGTTCGGGGTCGAGGCCAGCCACGGCCTCGGCGGCGCGAACCAGGACAGCATGCCCAGCCCCCTCCCGCCGACACGTCACGTTGAAACAGTCGTGCATGCCGTAAACGAGAAACACGTACGCGTGACCGGGCTCGCCAAACAGAGACCGCGTGCGCGCCGTGAGCCCCGCACGCGCGTGGGAGGCCCGATCCTTCGGGCCACGGTACGCCTCGGTTTCGACGATCCGCGCCACCCGCGCCTCGTCGCGACCCCGCTCGTGAACGACCAGGCAGCCAATGAGGGCGCGAGCCACGATAAGGGCGTCGCGCCCATACCAGGCCTGGCTCAGCTGAGCGGCCCGGAGCGCAGACAGCACGATTCGAGGCGCAGCCGCCGTCGGTGACGGGGACCGGTCGGGTGCCGGTGGGGGGGTGTGGGCACGGATGACCTCTCGCATGAACAAGCCCTCGTACGCCCTGGAACTATGCCGCGCCAGGAGCTATGCGATGGCCAGGCCGGGGACTTACGAGCGGCGGCGGCATGGTCGCGCCGGCTTGCGAGCCAGCGACCCACTTTTCGGAGAGTCATGTTCGACGATTTCGGCATCAACGCAGGCTACGTCGAAGAGCTGCGCACTCGGTGGATGGAGAGCCCCCTGTCGGTCGAGGAGGGCTGGCGTCGTTTCTTCGAGCACGCCAAGGACGCCAACGGAGCCTCCAACGGAAAAGCGGCGCTCTCCAAGGCAGGGGACGCGGCGCCGCCAACCGACCGGGAGCCCGCCTCCGGGGCCGCGTACCACCAAGCCGTCACCGAGACGGTCATCGCCGCCACCGAGCTGCAGAGCCGCGTCGCGCACTTGGTCAACGGCTACCGCGCGCGCGGTCACGTCTTTGCCAACGTCGATCCCCTCGAGACGGAACAAGAGGCGCCGCCAGAGCTTGCCCTGTCCCACTTTGGCCTGAGCGAAGCGGACCTCGACAAGACTTTTTCGACCGCGGGAATGAGCGGTCTGCCCGAGCGCGCCACGCTCCGGCAGATCGTGGCCCACTTGTCGGAGACCTATTGCTCGTCGATCGGCGTCGAGTTCACGCAGATCGAAGACCCCGAGCCGCGCCAGTGGCTCCAGCAGCAGATGGAGTCGACGCGAAATCACGCGCTTCTCGATCGCACGGCGCTCCTTCGCATTCTGACGAAGCTCACCGAAGCGGAGATCTTCGAGCAGTTCATCCACAAGAACTATGCCCTCGCCAAGCGCTTCTCGCTGGAGGGCGCCGAGAGCATGATCCCGATGATCGATCTGCTCGTCGAGGCCGCGGGGCAGAGCGGCATCGAGGAGATCGTCATTGGCATGGCCCACCGGGGGCGGCTCAATGTTCTGGTGAACGTGCTCGGGAAGAACGTCCGCGAGATCTTTGCGGCCTTCGACGACAAGAAGCCGGAGCGATTTCTGGGGGCCGGCGACGTCAAGTACCACCTGGGTTATTCGAACGACGTCGTCACGCACGGCGGAGACCACGTGCACTTGTCGATGGCCTTCAATCCGAGCCACCTGGAGTTCGTCAATCCCGTCGTCGAGGGCCGTGTTCGCGCGAAGATCGACCGGCGCAAACGCAAGAGCACGATGCCTCTGCTCATCCATGGCGACGCGGCCTTCATGGGTCAGGGAGTCGTCGCCGAGACGCTCAACCTGTCGCAGCTCGAGGGCTACACGACGGGGGGCACGATCCACATCGCGGTCAATAACCAGATCGGGTTCACCACGCTGCCCCGCGATTCGCGATCCACGCGCTACTGCACGGACCTCGCTCGAACGCTGCTCGTGCCCGTGTTTCACGTGAATGGAGAAGACCCCGAGGCGGTCATCCAGGTCACGCGCCTCGCCATCGAGTTCAGGCAGCGATTCAAGCAGGACGTCGTCATCGACATGTACTGCTACAGAAAGTACGGCCACAACGAGGGCGACGAGCCGCGCTTCACTCAGCCGCAGATGTACGCGCTGATCGACAAGAAGCCCACCGTCCGCGAGGTGTACGTCGCCCGCTTGGTGGCCGCGGGGCACATCACGATCGCGGAGGCCGACTCCATCGCTCAGGAGCGTCGGGCGACCTTGGAGCGCGCGCTCGAAGAGGCGCGTCAGGGCGACTACCACCAGAGACCGGAAGCCATGGGCGGTGTCTGGGCTCCATATCGCGGCGGCCCGGACTCGGGAGTACCGGAAGCGGCGACCGACTTTCCGAAGGCAAAGCTGCTGGCGACGCTCGAAGAGCTGACCCAGATGCCCGAGGGGTTTCACGCGAACGCCAAGGCCCTCAAGATCCTCGAGCTGCGTCGTGATCGAGCGGCGGCCGGCCAGCCCCTCGATTGGGGAACTGGCGAGAGCTTGGCGTTCGCGACGATTCTCCTCGAAGGCCACGGCATCCGATTCACCGGTCAAGACGCGCGTCGCGGCACGTTTTCGCATCGACACGCAGCGCTCTTCGATACCGAATCGGGCAAGCCCTATGTTCCGCTCGCCCACCTGGGCGACAGTTTGGACGGCGTCGGCCGATTCGAGATCTACGACTCCCCGCTCAGCGAGGCCGGCGTGCTCGGGTTCGAATACGGCTATTCGCTCGACCGTCCCGACAAGCTCGTAGTCTGGGAAGCCCAGTTCGGCGATTTCGCAAACGCGGCGCAGGTCATCATCGACCAATTCATCGTTTCGGCCGAGGACAAGTGGGGCCGCCTTTCGGGCCTCGTTCTTCTTCTCCCTCACGGGTTCGAGGGGCAAGGGCCGGAGCACTCGAGCGCACGAATCGAGCGCTTCTTGCAGGTCGCCGCGGAAGACAACATTCAAGTCTGCAATCTGACGACGCCGGCGCAGTTTTTTCACGTGCTCCGAAGGCAAGTGCGTCGCCTCTGGCGCAAGCCGCTCGTCGTCTTCACGCCCAAGTCGCTGCTGCGCTCGCACGATGCGATGAGCACGCTCGATGACATGGCACAGGGCTCGTTTCAGCGCGTGATCGCGGACGACACCGTCGATCCGTCCAAGACGACGCGCATCCTTTTGTGCAGTGGAAAGGTCTATTACGACCTCGCAGCCGAGCGCAAACGCCGCGGCCGGGACGACGTCGCCATCGTGCGTCTGGAACAATATTACCCGCTCAGCGCGGCGCTCCCGAACGCGCTCGCTCGGTACCGCGCGGGGACCCCTGTTTACTGGGTTCAAGAAGAGCCGCGCAACATGGGCGCCTGGTATTTCATCAACGCGCGCGAGGATGAGATCGTCGGCGACCGGCATCCGCTTTCTCTCGTTTCGCGGCCCGAAAGCGCCAGTCCGGCCACGGGCAGCAGCGCCGCGCACGCCATCGAGCAAAGGATGCTGATCGACGAGGCATTCGCCCCCTCGCTCTGAGACATGCAGGCTATCGAGATCGAGGGCGTCTGGGGCTTTGCCGCGCTCGGCGCGGGCCTTCTCTTCATCGCATTTCTCATCAATCGGTTCGCCCCGCACCGCCGGCGCCGCATTCGGCACGTGCTGTTTCTGTACGTCGCCTTTCTCTTCTGCGGCGGGCTCGAGCACACGTTGGCCTGGCTGGCTCGCTGGCATGCCCCTCTGCTGCCCTGGGCGGCGCACGTTCACCTCGCCTCGGCGCTCGTGGGCGCGCTTACCAGCGTCAGCCTCGGTGCGCTGCTCGTTTTCGACTTCGTATTGCCTGTCCTGGGCATCTCGATCGTCGCCATCACGGGCGACCTGCTCGTGGGTCTGGGCTACATCTTCGCGGCGCTCGGCGTTCTGCGCGCTGAGGGGTTGTCGCCGTCGTCGGTCGTGACGACCTCCGCGATCGTGAGCGGCGTCATCGCCCTCAGCTTGCAAGCGACCCTCGGCAACATTCTCGGAGGCGTCGCCCTCCAAGTCGACGGGAGCATCCACGTCGGCGACTGGCTTCAGCTCCCCGATGGCCAGCAAGGACAGGTCGTCGCGATACGATGGCGCCATACCGTCCTCGAGACGCGTAATTGGGACACGGTCATCGTGCCCAACGCGAACCTCCTTGCGCAAAACATCGTCATCCTCGGCAAGAGGGCCGGCAAACCCCTGCAGCATCGAATATGGGTGTACTTCAACGTCGACTTTCGCTTCCCTCCGTCACAGGTCATCGAGGCGGTTCAAAGCGCGCTCTGGGCCTCTCCCATCGAAGGGGTTGCGGTCGACCCCAAGCCAAGTGTCATTTGCTACGACTTCGCCAAAGAGGGCCGAGACAGCTTTGCCCACTATGCCGTGCGCTACTGGCTGACCGATCTGCCCAACGACGACCCGACGAGCTCCCGCATCCGGGCGCGGATTTTCGGGGCGCTACGCCGCGCGGGGATCCCTCTCGCGCGCCCCACGCAAACCCTCTTTCTCGGTGCGGAGGAGGACGACGCGGCGCGCGCCGACCGGCTCAAGAAGCGCCGTATCGCCGCCGTCGAGCCGATCGAGCTCTTCCACTCGTTGACCCCCGAGGAGCGCGACTACGTGGCCGACCATCTGCGCTACGCGCCATTTACTGCGGGCGAAACCGTCACCCAACAGGGCGCCCAAGCTCACTTTCTCTACATCCTGTGTACCGGCGAGGTCGAAGTGCGAAGACGCGGCGAGCCAGGGCAGCCCGTCAAGGTCGTCGCTCACATTCGAGCGCCTGGTTTCTTTGGCGAGATGGGCCTGCTCACGGGCGAGCCACGCGGCGCCGACGTCGTCGCGCTCACCGACATCGAGTGCTACCGGCTCGACAAAGAGGGCCTCGAGCGCATCTTGCACGAGCGCCCGGAGATCGCCGAGCAGCTCTCGCGTACAGTCGCCAAGCGGCAGGTCGAAATGTGGAGCATCCGCGAGGATATGGACGCGCACGCCCGCGCGGCGACCATGGCCGACGCGCAAACCCATATTCTCGACAAGATCCAGACCTTCTTCGGCCTCGCGCGCACGTCCATCAGCTAGTCCGGCGGAGACAACGCCCCTGGCGTCCTGGCGGTCGTCTCCTCTGCTCGGAGGGTGCTTGGGAACGCTCAGCGTTTCGGGGCGCGAATGAGCACGAACGCGACCCATATGAGCGTGCAGGCCGCCACGGCTGCCATGACGTCGTAGAGAATTCGCGGGTCGGCGTTCATGGGGCTCCATCGACCGAGACGAGCTCCACGTCGAAGATGAGGCCGGCGTTCGCCGGAATCTTCGGGGGGCTGCCGGACTCGCCGTAGCCAAGCTCGGGCGGGATGCGAAGCCGTCGCTTGCCGCCCACCTTCATGCCCACGAGCCCTTGGTCCCAGCCCTGGATCACCTCACCCTTGCCGAGCGTGACCTTGAAGGGGTCTCCCCCGTGGTCGTAGGAGCTGTCAAACTTCTCGCCGTTCATCAGAGTGCCCGTGTATTGCACGTGCACGGTGTCGCCGTTCTTGACGCCGCGACCGCTCCCGACGACGACATCGTCGAGCTCGAGCTTCGTGGGCGCCGGCGGCATGGGTTTGCCTTGCGCCGGCTGGAAGTCGCTCGCGGGCTCTGCGGGAGCCTTGGAGCAACTCGCGACGCCTAGGACCGCGGCAAGCAAGGGTGCAAACTGGATGCGCATGCGAGGTTGCCGAGGCCGACCGGCTCAGAACTCGCGACCGGCCGACAGCGACAGCCTGCCGTAACCGATCATGGGGGTGACCCGCCAGCCTCCGAGAATCTCGTCGGACGGTTTCTCGTCGTACTTGTGCGGATTGTCGCCGGTGACCAAGAGGACCAAGCCCGTGACCAAGACTGCACCACCGACGCCAGCCGCCACCCAGCCGACCGTCTGCGCCGCTTGGTCGTTATTGACGTTCGCCTGTGCGCTCTGTTGCATGTTCTGGCAGACCGTGGCTCGCGACCCGCCGTTGGGCAGCATGTCGTTTTGCGACATGTCGCAAAAGTTCGGCGGCGTGGCCCCCTTCGTGAACGAGGCGTTGATGCCGTTGAGCGTCGCCCGGTCCGTATTCAGGTGGCCGTCCTCATAGGCCACGTTGAATATCGCTCCGCCCGCGCCAATGACGGCGCCGGCAATCATCGTCACGATGCTCCACGTGCGGCGGCTGACGGCGCTCGCGACGTATACGGCGCGTGTGTCGGGGGTCGGCTCGAACACGATCTCGACACTTTGCGTGCCGCCCGCGGGCACGTTGACGTCGCGCTCGGCGGGGATAAAGCCCCCTCTCTCGACGTGAATGCGATGCGCCCCGGCGGGAAGCTGTATCGCCCCTCGCAGGAGGCCCAGCTCTTCGCCATCGGCGCTGACGATCGCTTGGTCTTCACTCGCCTTGATGGAGAGATATCCGCCCTCGCGCGAGAGCGCAGACTTGTCGATCGTGGGATCGAGCGAGAGCTCACCGTGCGCTCCATCTTGGAGGGTGATGCTTCGCGTAGCGGGATTGTAGCCCGAGCGCCGGACCTCGACCGTGTGTGCCCCCGGAGCCACGGTGATGCTCGCTTCGAGCGGCGTCTTGCCCACGCGCCCATCGTCGACGAAAACGTCCGCTGCGGGAACGTGGGAGCGCACTTCGATGTGCCCGAGCAAGCCCTCGATCGGAACGACTTCGATCGCGACGTCCGCGCTCGCCTTCGCGGAAACGAGCACCTCTTTGCGCCCCGGCGCGTATCCACGCGAGATGACGCCGATGACGTGCGGGCCGGCCGCGACCTGGAGGGGGCCCGGCAGCGGCAGCTTCGCCACCTCGACGTTGTCGATCTCCACCGACCCTTCTTTGACGTTCGCCGTGAGGACAACCTGGCCAATCTTCTCCGCTTGCGCGCGCAAGACCTCGGCGGCATGGGCTGCCACCTCAGGCTTGAGGGCCTCGGGAGTCTTGAGCGCCTTTTCGAGAGCCCGAGCGGCGTCGACCGGCCGATTCATCGCGGCGTACACGAGGCCGACGTTGTAGATGACGACCGGGGCTGGAACGAGCGCGTACGCCCTTTGAAACTCGGCGAGACCGCCGGACAGATCGCCCGAGTCGACCATGTGGATGCCGCGGTCAAACCGGTCGGCCGCTTCTTTGCGGGCTGGGTCGGGCGAATCGGCGCGAGAGGGCGTGGCCAGAGCGACAAGCACACAAAGCACGAAGCTGGAGAGAAGCAGTGGGCGCATCACCGGAATGGGTTTTCTTGGGAAAGGCCGAGGTTTCGGGCGTTCGAGTGAGGCAGGCTACCCGAGGGAGCGGGCGGCGAGGAAGTACCAGGGCTGGGCCGACGAGGCTCGTTGGCGTGCGGAGGGCGTTCGGCCGAGAGCGGTGGAAGGTCGGCCGGCTCGGCCAAGGTCACCGCGGGAGCCAGAGGCGCGAGATTGACGTTCGGAGGCGGCGCGGCCGGAGCGTCTACGGATACGGGGGCACCTTTGGAATAGGCAAGAAGGAGCGCGGCAGTTCCAGCCACAGCCAGCGCCGCCGCTCCCGCCGCGACCGGCACGAGCACACGGCGTGGATCGGGCAGACCGGCGGGGAGGATCGATGCCCCCGGCGAGGGGTTCGGCGGTAAGGACGCCGCGCGCGGGGGCAGACTCGGGGCAAAGCCAGCCCGGTCGAGCTCTGCGGACCCCGCCCGGGTGCGGACCGACGGCTTCAAGGCTTCGGCCATCGCCCACGCGGTCGCGAAGCGATGCTCGCGCGCGGTCGCCAGAGCCCTCTTGACGGTGTGCACGAGCGGTAACGGCAGGTCCGAGCGAAGCGCTTCGATGGGGATCGGGGGCTCGGTCATCATCCGGACGGTGAGCGCCTGAATGTTGGGGGCGTCGAAGGGAAGCCTTCCCGTCAACGACTGAAACAGAACGACCCCGAGCGCGTACACGTCGCTCCGCGCGTCGATGTCGAGCTGCCCCATGATCTGCTCGGGCGACATATAAGCGGGGCTGCCGTAGACCATGCCGGCACGAGTCGCGCTCGAGTCTCCCAGGTGGGTGGCCAAGAACTTGGAAACACCGAAGTCCAAGATTTTGACGAACGGCCGGCCGTCGCGGGTCGTGAGAAAGAGGTTGTCCGGTTTCAGGTCCCTGTGAATGATTCCGGCTCGGTGGGCGGCATCGATCCCTTCGGCCGCTTGGGCCACGATGTCGGCGGCCCTGCCCGGGCTCAGGAATCGTTCGCGCGCCAGGGTCTGACCGAGGGTTTCGCCTTCCAATAGCTCCATGACGACGTACGGCTCGCCCATCGGGAGCGTGCCGGCGTCGAAGGTCTCGACCAGGTGAGGATTGCCGGCCCGCCCAGCCGCGGACGCCTCGTTGAGGAATCGGCGAACCAGATCCGGCACCATGCGAGCTTCAGGATGCAGGAGCTTGAGAGCCCTCTTGTGGCGCGTGATCTCGTGGCTGATGGCGTAGACCGCCCCCATGGCTCCCGAGCCGAGGAGTCGCTCGATTCGGAACTTTCCGGCGAGCAGCGTCCCCGGCGGGAGCAGGCGGGGATCGTTCATGCGGCCGTCATTGGCCTGCCGGAATCAAACCGCTGCACGAGGGTTGCGGCACGTTGTCATTGGCGTTCGCGCTCACTTCGGCGTTTCGATCGACGTAAGAAAGGCCGGCTTGATAGCTGCCATAAAGCGGGCTCTCGATGGTCGAGATCGCCACGTTGGTGCTGTCCTTGCGCGGCGTCGGATACGGCGTCTCGCTCGAATCGATGCCCCAGCAATAGACCGGGCCACCGGTGACGCGAGCGCAGACGGAGCCCTGGCCGTCGCCCACGAGATCGACGACGGTCGTGAGCGGGGTGCCGCCCGCGGCCTGCAGGATGGTCGTCGGCAGCGCCGAGCTCGAGGTCGGCAGAGCGATCTGCCCATAGCCGTTGTAGCCCCAGCATAGAGCCGAGGTGTCGGACATCACCGAACAGAAGGTCTGGGTCGGGCCTACGATGAGCTTCGCGGCTGTGGCGGTGCCCGTAATGATGACCTGATTCGGATAGTCATTGGCGTTGGCGGCGAACACGGTCGAAGGCGACACGCCAAGCTCCCCGTAGGTGTTCGCTCCCCAGCACCAGATGCTGTTGTCGGCCGACTTGCGCGCGCACGATGCGTCGTATCCCACGCGAACCTCCGCCGCGCCGGCAAACGTCGAGATCAGCCCCGTCTTGACTTCGTTGGCATAGGGCAGCGTGCTTGTGTCGCCCGTACCGAGCTGACCGGAGGTGTTGTATCCCCAGCACCAGGTGGCCCCGCTTGCGTCCACCGCGCAAAAACTCGGGTAGTACGAGCTGCCGCCCGAGATCTGCTTGGCGGCCGAAAGCTTGGTGCTCCCGTCCACGCTGTTCCAGACCTGCTGCGCTTGAGAGACGGCCAAGCCGGGGCCCCCACCGTCGCCGAGGTAGGTCGAATCGGCCAGCGTGTCCCTCAAGGGGAAGCACCAGACCGAGCCATCGGTCACGATGGCGCAGCCGATCGGCGCGCCGTAGCCCGAGATCGCGATCGAGGATGGCGCGCTTGCCACTCGCAGGGGCCCCGCGCTGCTCACGACCGGCTGGTAGATACCGTTTAGGGTCGTATCCATGTTCGAGTCGTAGACCTTGCGCAACGTGCCGTCGACGAGGCGCGCGACGGCCTCGCCCCCGCCATTGATCGGCTCGTACTCGAGCACGCACCCACAGGTCTTTCCTGCGCACGAGCCCTCGCCCAGACACGTCGATGCACCTCCGGCCGTTGCCGCAGGGCAGCAAGCCGTTCCGAGCTGACCGCAAACGCACGAGGACGGAAGGCCCGCGTCGCTGACCTCACACGTGATGTTGTCGTTGCACGTACCCCCATTGCCGCCGCAGCAAGGCTCGTTGGCGAACCCGCACTCGCATTGATTGGTCGCTGCGTTGCACGTGAGATTGGCGCCGCAAGGATTGCCCAAGCAGCAAGGCTCCTGGTTCATTCCGCAGGCGCTGCACATCCCGGTCATGATGTTGCAACCCATGCCGTTCGGACACACGCCGCAGGATTTTCCTCCGTCGGCTGGAGCGCCGCTCGCGCTGCCACCCGTCGCCGCTGCTCCGCTCGCCGCACCCGTACCGCCCGTAGCGACCCCGGATGCGCCCGTCGCGCCCGTCGAGCCGCTCGCCGCGCCAGAGGACCCGCTCGTAGACGGCAATCCGCCTTCGGGCGCGGCGATCGCGACCATGGACGCGCCAGTCGGCTCCGTGACCGGCGTCCCCGTCATCGCCCCTGCAGGCGGAGTCGCTGTGATCACCTGATTGCCCATGGCGTTGACCGTGACCTGGGCTGGGCTGGCGCAATAGTCGACGCCTTGGGCATCCTGGGCGCACACGGCGTTGCTGACGCCCGGCTCCGCGTTGCAATCCGCGTCGGTCTTGCAGAGGTCTCTGCAGCGGTAGTCCGACGCACACGCCATCGGCGCCGTACAGTCGGTGGGTACCGAGCAAGGCGCGTTGGCCTGCACCGCGGCTTGGCAAACGAACTGCTTGGCGCCGTTTACGACGCCGAAGACGCAGGTGGCCCCGCCGCCACCACAGTCTGCGTCGGTCTGGCACTGTTGCCGGCAGCGGCCAATCGCGCAGATGAGCGGCGAGGTGCAATCGCTGTTGAGCGAGCACGTCTGCGGACCGGTTACGGTGGGCGACGATCCGCCGCACGCCGGCACTCCAATCGCCAGTGCCGCCGACAGAGCGAGAAACACGAACGCAGCGCGCTGCCAAACCTGGCGGTGAGCGCTCAGCAGCCCCTTGATGCCTTTCACGATTTCGCCTCCAACAATGAGAGTCCCCGAGAGACACGACCCTGCGACAACGCTTTCGTTGATACGCGCGCCGTCGGCATCCCCGGTCGAGGGCGCGCTGGACGCACAAAAGCGAGCTTACCTATAAGCTGAGCTATCCTACATGGCAAGCTGCCCAGAGAAGCGCGGACGCCCCTTACGGGCATATCAGGGCGGACGCTTCATGGGCTCAGGGCGGAAGTCTTCTATGGACGCGGCGGAGCGACGGGCATCGGGGGCACCTCGGGCGTTTTCGTCGTCGACGAAGAGCCCGGCAGGTCCGGCATCGGGACGCCCAAGAGGGCGCCCGCGAGAGACGCGAGCGTCTCGAGCTGACCCAGCGTCACGCTCACGTGCACGAGAACGCGCGCGCCCTCGGGCCGGACGTCGACGTCATCGAGCGCACCATGCAAAAAGAGCGATGCCAGCCCGCTCGTACGGCGACGGATAAGCTTGGCGATTTCGGGAGCGGCAAGGGCCGCGCTCTCCGGGTCCTTCGTGTCGCCCTCCAAGAACGCATCGGCTCCCTGGTCTACGCGCGGAACCACACGCAACCTGAGCTCCGAGATCGACTCGGGGATCTCGGGCACAGCGCGATGAGGGGTCTCGAACCGAAAGTAGAGCGCCTCGCCCGGCCGCACGTGCGCCGGTAGCTTCAGGAGGGCGAGCTGGCGCGCCTCTTTGGCCGCCAGGCTGGGAGGAACCACGGCGAGGACGTGGGAGGCGGGCCGCAAAAGGACTCGCTCCGCGCGATCCGCGTGCGCGAGCGTAGCTTTCACTCCCGGAACGCCGGCGTCGAAAGGACCGCCTCCCGCGTACTTCCGGCCGACGCGGGCGATCGCGCGATCGACGACGCCGTCGCTCGCCGCATAGCGGATGAGCACGACGTCGCGCCCGGTGTTTACGAGCGAGGGCCCGCTGATCATGAGCCAATCGGTGTCACGCACGGGATCGATGTCGGTCCCGCTCATGAAGTCTTCCCATTGTGGAATCCCGCGCAGCAAGGCGCCGAGGGAAGCGCCAACGGGGTTTTTCCGAATGACCTCGGCGTTGACCAGCACCACGACGAGGACGACGTCCGCCTGAATTCCCCCGGCGACGCCTGCGATGGCTTCCGTGTCGTGAGCCCCACCTTCGGCTGCCGCGTCGGCCACGATCGGTGCGCGACTGGCCCCATCGGCCGACCCGTCCTCTGGCGCATCGGATGAGGCGTCGCGTGGCTCGATCGGGCGAGCAGGATTCACCCCAGCGTCGGGAGGCAAAGGGAGAGCGGCACCCGCGACTGGTGAGCTCTCACGGCCCGTGGCTTCTGGCGCGGGAGCTTCGATGGGTGGGGGCGGCGGCGCCTCGTCCACGTCCGACCCTTGCAGGAGGTCGACGGCGATCGAAGCTTCTCCCTCGACGTCATGGACCTCGAGACCCGCCGGCCACTCGATGGGGAGACCGGCCCCGTGCGCCAGCAGCGAGAGGCCGAGGGCCAGCGCGAACGCGATTTGCGTCGATCGGCGCGACCAGAATCGCTCGGGTCCCGTACGCTTGGACCGACCTTCATGCGGCGTCGCATGAGGTGCCGTGGGGGCCTCCTGCGCCGCGCCCTGGCCGAGTCCACGACGAGCGGGCCCGTCGATGCTCATGGTCTCGTCACGCTGGAGCGCCAGGGCCTAGCACTTGAGCTCGGGAATTGCTCCGAGTCGGCGGGGCGTTGCCTTGTCCGAGAAGTGGTTCGACAGCCCTGCCACGCGTTAGTACACACCGTCTGCCTCGCCATGCCCGCCGCCTCAACGTCCCCTGCCCTGCACATGAATCGCAAGAAAGCAGCGAAGCTCGGCAAGGCCGCTCTGGCGATGACCCTGGCGGGGGTGGGCGTGTCTTGCCACCAGCCCTCCACGGCTTCTGGCCCCGCTCCATCGGCCGCCCAAAGCACAGCAACCCCACCAGCCGCTACGGCGGCGGCCGCGACACAAGATGCCGGTCCGCACGAGTACGAAGGGCCGTGGCTCGGGGCGACGGTGCTGCATGCACCCGTCTGGAGCGAGATGGAGTGGCCGGGGGACAGAAAGGGCGACAAGGAGACAAAATCCGTTCTGCTTGGGTACCTGCGCTATGGGGAAAAAGTCCCCGCGATCGCCGAGGCGCACAAGAAAGCCAACTGCACCGAGGGCTGGTTCGAGCTGGTGTCGGGCGGGTTCGTTTGCGGCAAGCTCGTCACGCTCGACATGAATCATCCGCGCTTCCGCATGGCCAAAGCGCCCGACCTCGAGGCCTCACTTCCGTACACCTACGGCGCGAACGTCGCCAACGGCACTCCGCTCTATCGACAGCTCCCGTCGCGCGAGGAGCGCAAGCTCGGCGAGCCCTGGCTCTTCAAGCCGCGCAAGGCCAAGAGCGAGGACGACCCTTACGCAGCGTCCGCCTCGGGAGGGTCGGGCGCCCTCGACGCGGGCGGCAACGCCGCGGCGACCGAGGACCCCGACGCCGACGTTCCCTGGTGGGAAAAAGAGCAGAGCGACGGCGGCCCGCCCCCCGTGACGCTCGAAGACCTCCAGGAGAGCGGCGGCCCCATATCCCGGCGCATGGTCAAGGGGTTCTTCCTGTCTCTCGATCACGACTTCGTCGCCAATGGCGCGAGATGGTGGAAAACGGTGAGCGGTCTTTCGGCACCCGCCGACCGCATCTTCGTCTCAAAGCCTCTCACCGAGTTTCACGGCGTCTGGCTGTCCAAAGACGACGCCACGTTCGCCACGAAGAACGTGACTTCGCGCCGCATCGACAAGCTCCCCGTGGCCTTCATTCTGCACGGCGCCAAGCGCTGGACGATGGAGGAGGGCCACAAGCACGTCTCGGTCGCCGACGGGCCGCTCGATCGTTTCGACGCCATCGGGTTGACCGGTGAGACCACCCGCGTCGCCGGCGTCGAATACTGGGAGACCGACCAGGGTTTCTGGATACGTTCGATCGACGCGACCCGGACCGAGCCCGGCCCGGTGCCCGACAAGCTCGGTGACAAGGAGAAGTGGATCGACGTCAACTTGCACCGCCAAACGCTCGTGGCCTTCGAGGGCACGACGCCGGTTTTTGCGACGATCTTCTCGAGCGGGCGCAACGAGCACGAGACTTCACCCGGCTCATTTCGCATCAAGGCCAAGCACATCTCGGCGACGATGGACGGCGATCCGGACGCAGACTTGGCCGCGGATGGTCCCTACTCGATCGAGGATGTCCCTTACATTCAGTACTTCAATGCCGGCTACGCCCTTCACGGCGCCTTCTGGCATGCGTCGTTTGGCTCCGTAAAGAGCCATGGATGCGTAAACCTGGCTCCATGGGACGCTCGGTCTCTATTCTCGTGGACCGAGCCGAGCTTGCCGGTCGGCTGGCACGCCATCTTTTCGACCAAGGACACCCCCGGCACCCGCGTCATCGTGCACGAGAGGGCGACGGGGACGTGTGCGGGGCCGAGCATCAAACCCATCGCCTGTCCATGAGCCACGCGTCCGGGGAGACGAGCGCTTGACGGAAGGGGCTACGTCCGGCACACAAGTGCCGCACACGCTACGCCTTTTCATGGAAGACCAGCTCACCGCCCATCTCGATCGCGGCTGGGATCTCGCCCAAAAAGGCGATGCTCCCGGGGCTGTCGCGTGCGCAAAGCGGGCGCTCGAGCTCGACCCGCAGTCGCCCGAAGTGCACAACTTGATGGGCTTTGCAGCGGCGCTCGGAGGCGAGGCCGACCAAGCTCTCGAATACTATCGGCTCGCGATTTCGCTCGACGAGACCTATTTCGAGGCGATGCTCAACGCGGCCGAAGTCATGATTTCGCCGCTCGGAGATTTCGATGGAGCGATCGCGCAGATCGAAGACGCATTCGACTATGCCGAGACGGACGAGGAAGTCGCAGACTGCATCCTTCTGCGAGTCGATGCCCTCATGGCCAAAGGCGACTACGAGGAAGCCAAGCGAGCGATGAAAATGCTGCCGGACGGACCGCTAGGGGGACCAAGCTATCTCTTTCTCATCGGCCGGGCCTGGTACGAGCTCGGACAGATCGACAAGGCCGCTCCGCTCATCGAGCAGGCCGCCAAAGCCGACCCCGACAGCTCCGACGCCCACTACTATCTGGGGCTGGTCAGAGACGAGCAAGGCGATCCGCGAGGGGCCGCCGAAGCGCTCCTGCGGTCTCGCGCGCTCGACGCGCTGCGGGCGCCGCCGGCGTGGACTCCGAGCACCGAAGCGTTCATGGCCGTCGTGCGCGCCTCGATCGAGAAGCTCGATGTCGTCCTCAGTCGCTACATTCGAGAAGCCGAAGTCTACGTCGTGGATCTTCCCGGCGCCGAGCTCGTGGTCGACGGCGTCGACCCGCGCGCGCTTCTCGCATTGGACACGCCCCCGACCGAAGCGGGTACGCCGCCTCGCGTGCGCATTTTCGTCTACCAGCGCAACGTCGAACGGGCCGCTGGGTCGCTCGACGCGATGCAAAACGAGCTCGGCTCCGCCATGGAGCGCGAGGTTACGGCGGTGTTTCTGGAAGGCCAGAAGCCCGACAAGAACGACCTGAACTAGGGCGTCCGTGATGGCGACGAGCGTCCGTGAATATCGCCTTCGCCTCGACGGAGTCCGCTTCCGGAGCAAACACGGCGCCTCGCCCTCGGAGCGAAGGTTGCCGCAGGATTTCGTGGCGCACGTCGAGCTCTCTCTGCCTCCGTCGAAGCTCCCGGGGGCCGACGATCGGCGGGACGTCGTCGACTACGACCGAATCGCTTCCGTCATCGTGGCCGAAGGCACGGCTCGAAGCTGCAAGCTTCTCGAGACGCTCGCACGCAGAATCGTCGACCGGCTCTTCGCCGAGAGCCCGGCGACCAGCGTACGCATCGTGATCACCAAAGCGCGGCCGCCGACGTCGAGCAGCGTCGAGGCCGCGTCGGTCGAGCTTCTCGTGTCCCGGGGCGACTCCTAAAAAGAGACGACCCAACCCCGACGTTCCGAATCCTGGCGCCCCTGGCGTCCTGGCGGTTCTCCCTCTCCCCTGCCCTTTCGCAGTGCTACCGGCGACCCAGGAGAAAACGCACGAGGGGCTCGGCGTCGACTTTCGCCGTCGAGATCAGCGCGTCGATGAGCCGTTGGCCGAGGCGAGCGAGATCGAGAAGCTGTGAAATCCGAGCGCGCTGCAGCTCGGCTCGTGATCGCTCGGGCAGATCGATCGAAGTCAAGCGAACGCTCTCGAGGTCCCGCAATGCTTCTTCGAAGGCTTCGATCGCTGCCGCGATCTCGGCTCTTTCGCGCTCGCTGAAGACTCGGCTGATCATGCGCCAGAGCGCAACCTCGGCCGCGTAGTAGTCCCGGCGCTGCCCTTGTATCCACACCCGGCGAACGACTCCCCAGCGCGCGAGCTCCGACAGCGTCATGCTCACGGCACCGCTCGAGAGCTGCAAGGCGCTTCGCAAATCGTCCGCGCTGAGCGGCTCGGGCGAGAGGTAGAGGACCGCCCAGACGCGTCCCATGTTGCGCTTGAATCCCCAAAATTCCATCAGGCGGCCGACGATGTCGCTGACCACAGCTTCCGGGTGCGACAGCTCGCCGGACGCGTCGCGTTTCACCGTCGCCCCTACCGACCCGCTACGCCGCGCGCGAAGTGAGCTGGCGCGCGATCGCACCCAACATCTCACGTGCGATGCTCGGGGCCAGGCCCTCGAGGGCTTCGAGCGCGCGCGAAGTCTCTTGCCGAGCGAGCGAACGAACGCCGTCGCAAGCTCGAGAAGCCGCCACCGCTTCGGCGACACGCTGCGCCGCCCGCTCATCGCCCTGACGGACGGCTTCCACGTCGCTGAGAAGCGCGGGCCGGTCTGCCAGGGCGCGAATCAGCGGCAGCGTGATCTTTCCCTCGACCAGATCGTTCAAGAGCGCCTTGCCCGTAATCGACGGATCCCCCGAGTAGTCGAGCACGTCGTCGACCAACTGAAACGCAACGCCCACGCGCTCGGCAAACTCGCCCAGGGCCGCGGCTGCCGCGGGTGCCGCCCCGGCCGCGAGGGCACCGGCCCGACCCGCCCACGCGAAGAGAGACGCGGTCTTGTCGCGGACCACGCGAAAGTAAACCTCCTCGCGCACATCGAGCTCGGTTCGCCCGCGCAGCTGAATGACCTCTCCGTCGACCAACCGGCGAAGGGTCGCGAACAAGTCGCTGAGCACGGCCGCTGGAGCCACGGCGGCGGTCCGCTCGAGGGCGTGCGTAAGCAGCAGGTCACCGGCCAGGACGCTGACGGCGTTTCCCCAAACGCGCCGCGACGTAGGCCGTCCACGCCGCTCTTGTCCGTCGTCGACGACGTCGTCGTGGAGAAGCGTCGCCAGATGGACGAGCTCGGCCGAGATGGCGAGATCGCGAACAGGGGGCGGGGGCGGCCCGAAGCATGCGGCGGCGAGCATCACGGTCACGGGGCGCACACGCTTGCCCCCGGCCTCGAGCAAATGCGTGGCGGCATCGGTGGCCGGCGAAACTCCGTCGCGCGTAAGGCGGGCGAGCTCACGATCGACCGCGAGCAAGTCGTCGTCCAAGATGGCCCGCACCTGCGCCAGCCGCTCCGGAGCACGGCCGCCGGCGCGGTCCGCCGCGTCGCGAAGAAGGCCGACAGCCACGGCCGTGGAGTTCGTCGCTTCGTTCAAAATGATTTGAAGACGTATGGAGGCATACCGCCGCAGGGTCAAGAGGTCTTCCTGGGTCTATTACGTGGATGCGCAGGAGATCACCTGAGCCTCACTCCGCCTTCGCCTCTCGGCTCGGCTCCGTTACGGCGTCAACTTGACCCACTGCGGGCACGGGGGGAGCGCTGCTCCCCCCGCGAGCCCCCCAGCCGGAAGCGTACTCGGGTCGGTCCACCCTAGAATCGCGAGTTCTCTCCCGCTGGGGGGTTTTCGGGGGAAGCGGTGATCTCCTTGGTCATCCGGCAAACGGAGTGCTGCCGCCACAGATAGAGAGCGCTTGGCCCGTGATGGCGCTGGCGGCCGGCGAACAGAGGAACGCCACGAATCTTGCCACTTCTTCGGCCTCCACGAATCGACCGATCGGCATCGCTTCGCCCGCGTCTCGCACCTCGTCTTCGAGCGGCCTGCCGGCGCTCGCGGCCATGGAGGCCAGACGAGCGCGGGCCATATCCGTGTCGACCCAACCCGGGCACACCGCGTTGCACGTGATCCCGCGCGAGCCGACCTCGAGCGCGACGGCTCGGACGAGACCGTGAAGGCCGGCCTTGCTCGCGCAATAGGCGGCCTGTCCGGCCGCGCCAAACTTTCCGAGCACACTGCTCATGGCCACGAGTCGCCCGGGCCCTCCCATGGCCCCAAGTGCCGCGTCGAACAAGTAGTAGGTGCCGAGAAGGTTCGTTTCGATGACGCTCCTCGCTTCTGAAGCTCCGTCTCCTTGTCCCAGCCGCGCCGTGGCAGTCTGGCCCGCATTGGCGACGACGACATCGAGCCGTCCCCAGGTTTCGATCGCACGGGCCACGAGGGCGCGGGAGTGGCTTTCCTCACGAACGTCGCCCGCAAGATGCCGCGCCTGTCCGCCTGAGTGAGCCATCTCCCCGACGGCTTCCCCGAGGGCGCGCTCCTCTCGGCCGCTCACCAGCACGCTCGCCCCCCGTCCCGAAAGCTCGAGAGCGATCGCCCGGCCGATGCCCTTTCCGCCGCCGGTGACGATCGCAACCCGCCCCCCGAGAAACGGCTCGGCCATACCGCGGCGTCTAGCACATTGACAGAACGCTCCATGACGACGATCAACAAGGCGGTGACCGACGAATCGGACGGCGAAGGCGAGGAGCGGCGCGCCCGCCTGCGCGGGCGGCGCATCGGGCTCGGCGTGGTGATGGTCGTGGCGGTATCGTTTATTGTCGTCAGCACGGCGCAGATCGTGCGCGCGGTCTTCGGCTTGGGCACGACGCCCCTTGCGGCCGGGCCTGCCGATTCGCCCGAGGGGCAATGCGCGCTGGGCATCCGTCGCCTCGTGCGGGCCCTCGATCGGCCGGTAGGGACCGATCCGGGCTCGGCGGGTGGGGCCTCGGAACCCGCCTGGAGCGACGCCGAAGCCGTCGACCAAGCCTGCCGAAAGGCTCCAGGTGGCCTCGACGCATGGACCGCGCTCCTGCGCCTGAGAGCCGCCGAGCAGCAGCTGGCCCAGGCCAACGACGAGGACCTGCAACCGCTGCGCCGCGAGGTGGCCGCGCACTTGCCCGCGGACTTGCGCTAAGAGAGGAGCCCTCTATGAACGCCCCCGCTCCCCCGCCCGCGGAATCGGCTCCGCCGGAACCGACTTTCGACGTTCTGGCGCTCAACGCCGACGTCCGCCGCGCCGTCGATGCGATGGGGTACACCCACCCCACTCCCGTCCAGCGCGCTGTCTTCGAGCCCGCGGCCGAGGGCCGCAGCCTGGTGGTCCAGGCCCGGACGGGCACCGGGAAGACCGCTGCCTTCGGTCTGCCCATCGTGGACCGAATCGTTCGGACCTCGATCAAGGTGCCGCAGGTCTTGGTCTTGGTCCCGACGCGAGAGCTTGCGCTGCAGGTGTCCCGAGAGATTGAGCAGCTTGGACAATTTCGGTCCATCCGGGTGGCCGCCATCTATGGCGGGTCTTCGATGACCAAACAGATCGAGGCCATCGCGGCCGGGGCTCAAGTGCTCGCCGGAACGCCCGGGCGCGTCCTCGACCACCTGCGGCAGCGCACGCTCGACCCCTCGTCGATCCGGCTGCTCGTTTTGGACGAGGCCGACGAGATGTTGTCGATGGGCTTCGCTCGCGAGCTCAATGCGATCTTGGAGCTTTTGCCGAAGAATCGCCAAGGGCTCTTTTTCAGCGCCACGCTACCGCCCGACATCGACCGGCTCGCGCGCACCCACCTTCGCGAGCCGGAGGTCATCACCCTCTCGAGCGATCAGGTCGGCGCGCTCGAGATCGAGCACTACGTCTACGTCACGCGCGACGGCGACAAGATCGGCCAGCTCGTGCGCATCCTGGAGGTCGAAGACCCGGAGAGCGCCATCATTTTCTGCAATACGCGCGACGAGACGCAGCGAGTCGCCGAAACGCTCAAGACGCGCGGGTTCGATGCCGACTGGCTCAACGGCGACCTCCCACAAAACGATCGCGAGCGCGTGATGAGCGCGACGCGCGAGGGCAAGCTGCGCTTTCTCGTGGCCACCGACGTCGCGGCCCGCGGCATCGACATCTCGCATCTCACGCACGTCATCAACTACGACTTCCCCGAGACTGCCGAGCAATACGTCCATCGCACGGGGCGCACGGGGCGCGCGGGGCGCACGGGGACCGCTATCGCTCTCGTCGGCCCGAAGGACATCGGCAACCTCTACATCCTGCGGCTGACCTTCAAGATCCGTCCGGTCGAGAGACAATTGCCGAGCGCGGGCGAGATGAAGACCCGCTCGGAGCTCGATCTCGTCCAGCTCTTCGTCGAGGCCTTTGCCGGCCGTCCGTCTCACGCCGACGATCTCTCCCTGGCCCGGCGGCTGCTCACCCATCAAGACGCAGAAGCGATCGTCGCGGGGCTCCTTCGTGACCACCTGGGGGCCCGCGGCGGCGACGCGGCGGCAGAAGCCTCGGAAGCGCGCAGGGCTCGTAACCCCGCCCCCCAACCGCAGGCGGGCAAGACACCCGAGCCAAAGGCCGCGCCTGCTCATTCTCCCACGGCCGCCCCCGCCCCCGACGCCCCGCGAGACACGAAAGCGCCCGCGCGCCGAGCTCAGCCGGCTCAGCAAACCCAGCCGCAACGCGAGGCTCCACAAGACCAAGCTCCGCCACCGGGCGACGCGGACGCTGTCGTTCAAATCTTCGTCAATGTCGGCACTCGAGAGGGCGCACGACCTGCCGACCTCCAAGCGCTGCTCTCAGTCGTCGGTATTCCGACCGACGACATTGGCCCCATTCGCGTACGCGACCGAATGACCTTCATCGCGGTGCGCAAGACAGTCCTCGACCGCGCTGTGTCCGCCTTGTCGGGGCAGGTCATAGGTGGACGCACGGTGACGGCCGAGCTGGCGCGTGCCAGATAGGCATTCCGGATGTTTTCTGTGACGTTTGCGGCTGAGGTCGAAGGACCGTTGAGGCCAGGCACCACCGTGCCGTATTCTGCGTCGTGACCATGGCTATGCCCAACGCGTCCATGTCGGCCGAAAGCGGCCCCAAACCGTCGAGGCCCAAGGTGACTCTTCGGTCCCTTCTCGATGGCCGTCGCGCGGAAGGGCGGCGCATGTCCGTGGAAGAGGCGATCGCCGTCATCGTGCCGATTTGCCTCGAATTGCAGACACGTCACGGCCGCGGCGAGCAGCTCCTGGTGCACCCTTCATGCATTGCGGCCGGAGCCGATGGCGTACCGCGACTGGAAGCCCAGGCCGCCTTCCCTCCGACCCACCCCTTCGATCGGCACTGCCTCGCGCCGGAGCTCCAGCGCACGCTCGAGCCCGGCGACGCCTGCGCGAGCGTCTACTCCGTGGGCGCGATTCTTTACGAGATGGTCACCGGCCATCACGTGGGGCCCGCCATGAAGCGGCCGCGGGAGCTCGACCCCGAGCTGCCCGAGGCTCTCGAGATTCTCATCGGAAAGGCAATCATCGGCGACCGCTCGCACCGGCCGGGCGACCTCGGGGCGCTGGCCAGCGCGATGTACCACGTGGCACCGCAAAAGAGCGTGCACCCTCCGGAGATCAGCGAAGCGCGGCTCGACGCCAGCGCCGAGCTCGAGGTCGACGTGCGCTTCTCGATGCTGCCTCCGAGCGAAGTCACCTACCGCTCCAAGGTTGCGACCGTGGTTGCCGCGTACCCGATGCCCACGCCCATGGCGACGGCCGCCGCGACGCCAGCAGGGCGGGACGCCCCCTTCGGCGCTCCGGTAATAGACCGCACGAGCGCCAAGCCTGACTCGGGCGGTCGCGTCAGCGGTACGGAGGACACCACATCCCGCTTGGCGGCGCTCAAAACACGCCTCGAGAGCGACCCACGCTCGCGCTACGTCATCCACAGAGAGCGCATGGACCACGGCCCGTTTACGGCCGTCGAGCTTCTCCAGCAGATCGCGTCGGGCGCGTTCGCTCCGGAGGACCTCTTGCGCGACTCAATCGGCGGAGAGCAGATGCCCGTCGCCGAGTGGGAAGAGTTCGCGCCTTTTGCCGAGCAAGCGCTCCTCGTTAAAGAGAAGCGAGCCGAGCAGAAAGCCGTCGTGCGAGCGGCCGATGCCGACAAGAAGCGGGGCATCGCCAAGTCGATCGTCGCGGCCAGCTTCGTGCTCGCCCTGGTCGGAGTGCTCGCCGTCTGGTTTTTCACGCGCCGCGGCACCCGAGACGACTCGGTCGTGGTCTCCAGGGATCGCACCGGCACCATCGAGATCAACGGCGATATCAAGGGCAAGAAGGGGAAAATTGGCGGCCCTGGCCACGGCGTGGGCGGCGTCGGATACTCCGGTGGTCAGAGCTACGAGGCCGTCCTCAACGGCAACAACGAGACGGTCACGATGGGCGAGCAGGCGGGTGCCGCCGACTTGAACAACGCGCAGCTCGCCGCGCCGCTTCGAAATGCTTCGTTCGTTCCCTCGTGCGGTGCGCCCGACTCCATGAAAGTGACCGTTCGTGTTGCCGTCCGGATGGGCGTTCCGATCGGCGTGACAGTGGCCACCCAGCCTCCGAGCGGCGGAGTCGCCGCGTGCATCGATCGCGCGGTCCGCGGGATCCGCTGGCCGGCAAGTGCGAAGACGGACTTCGTGACTACTTCTTATTGAGTGGACTCTCGGAGATCACCTGAGCCTCACTCCGGCTTGATGACGTTTGGACTCTCGGAGATTACCTGAGCCTCACTCCGCCTTCGCCTCTCGGCTCGGCTCCGTTACGGCATCAGAGATTCTCAATAGACCCCGGGGGGAGCTGCGCAGCTCCCCCCGCAGAGCCCCCCAGCGGGAGGGTGCTTATTGGATCTGGGATTAGGGTAATAACAGACTTGCTCAACAGGGGTAGCCGACTTGGTCAACAGGGGGTGCAAACCGGGTACCGGGGTGACACTTTAGACCGGGTACTCCGGTGACACTTATTTGGGTGACGGGTCGGGCCTGAGGCCGGCTGGCGACAAGGAGGTCGCCAGTGCCGTGGAAGGAGACCC
>Ga0302325_10000381_pt1 | contig 124742 bp, 118 predicted proteins | sample Palsa_T0_2_FD_201948 | JGI IMG/M metagenome (GOLD analysis project Ga0302325, IMG submission 201948) | Peat permafrost microbial communities from Stordalen Mire near Abisko, Sweden - Palsa_T0_2 | ecosystem: Environmental > Terrestrial > Soil > Palsa > Peat permafrost | place: Sweden: Abisko...
ATGACCGACATGCTGCGCATTATAACGGCTGCTGATTCCTCGTCCACAGGAATGCAGTAACAATTCTTGATAGAACCCTCCGCATCTGTTTTCATAAGTCCCATTCCACCATGTCACAGGAGACTCCAGAGCCCATTGATCTTCTGTCCACGAAGGCCGGCTATGATCGCTGGGCGGAGATCTATGACGGCGATGATAATCCACTTGTGGCCCTGGAAGAGCCATGGGTGGACCGATTACTGGGTGATGTCCGTGGACTCACTGTGGCGGATGTTGGTTGCGGCACGGGTCGCCATGCCATCCGTCTTGCCAAAGCGGGCGCGGCCGTTCATGCCTTGGATTTTTCAGACGGCATGCTGGCCCGTGCGCGTGCCAAGGCCGGAGATTTGAACATCGTGTTTCACGTACACGAACTGGCCAAACCGCTGCCCTACCCGGACGAAACGTTCGACCGTGTCCTCTGCGGGTTGGTGATCGACCATATCGCTGATCTCATCGGGTTGTTTCGCGAGATGCGCCGGGTATGCCGTCCGTCCGGGTTTGTTGTCATCTCCGTAATGCACCCTGCGATGATGCTGCGGGGGAGTGCAGGCCCGATTCAAAGACCCGGCCAGCGGACGCGAAATCCGACCAGCCAGTGTGCCCAATCAGTTCAGCGATTACATCATGGCCGCCGCGAAGGCAGGATTCGCCTTCGACCATTTGAGCGAACAATCAGTCGATGAAGCACTGGCCGACCGTCTGGAACGCGCGCGGAAATATCTCGGCTGGCCGATGTTGTTTCTGATGCGGCTGGCGCCCGCGGGTCAGGGCGCGAGCTTGCCCGCTGTCAACAATCCAAGCAAGGCGATCCCGAGCGCCAGTCGATAGATGATAAACAACCACGTCGTGTGGCGCTTCAGATAGTTCATCAGGAAAGCGACGGCGGCATAGCCGACGAAGATGGCGACGACGGTCGCCACAGCGAGGTTCAATCCCGCGCCCTGTGTGGCGAGCAATTCGTGGCGATGATGCGCAAACTCAAGGACGCCTGCGCCGAGGAACGATGGCAGCGACAGCAAAAACGAGTAGCGCGCCGCCGTCTCCCGCGTGAAGCCGACAAGCAAGCCGCCGGTGATGGTGGACCCCGAACGCGACGCACCAGGGATAAGCGCCAGGCATTGGGCCAGGCCAATGATAATGGAATCGATCCAGGTCACGTCGCCCATTTCCTTTAATTTCACCCCCGCGCGTGTCCGGGACCGTTCGAGCGCCTCAGCAATGATCAGCGCCAAAGCCAGCCCGATTTCCGCCACGGCAATCACGTACAGTGATCGCAGGCTGGTCTCCACGTGCTTTTTGAACGCGAGACCCAGCACCACGATCGGCACGGTTCCCACCACGATCATCCACCCAAGGCGCGCGTCATGACTCACAAACGGCTGGCCACTTCGCATTCCCTGAAGCATGGCGGTCCCGATTTTGACCAGGTCGTGCCAAAAATACAGGAGCAGGGTGACGACAATCGCGAGTTGGATCACCGCCGTGAATGCGGTGCCAGGGTCAGACCAACCGAGGACGGCGGCCACGATTCGCAGATGCGCGGCGCTACTGATGGGCAGAAATTCAGTAATTCCCTGAACGAGGCCGTACACGATGGCTTGCCAAAGGCTCATGCGCAACAATCCTTGGCAGACATTGCCCGCCGGGTTGGCAAATCCATTACCTTAGCTCAACCGTGCGAATGTCTTCTGCAGGAGTTCGACCGGCGTCGCATTTTCCGTTTTCGCCTTCGCGTCAGTGATCAACTTGGCTTCCAGCGCATTCTTGGTGGCGCGCTGCTCTTGGTAGAACACGCCGAAGTAACCCGGGAACGGGGTCATGGCCAGCTTGTACGCGCCGATTTCGTCGGTCAGGTCGTGATCGGCGGGCACGAGATTGAACGCCCCACCCTTGCGCGGGTTGGCGGCATCGAACGCGCCAGGGTAAAACTCGGTGCACTCGCTCAAGCATTCGATGACCGAGAACCCGTCATGCTGCATCGCCTTCTCCATCATTTCCATGACGTGATTGGGAAGATGCGAGTGCGTGCGCGCGATGAACGTCGCACCCGACGCAATGAGTTGCTTCATCGGATTGATCGGATGATCGATCGCGCCCGTCGGATCGGTCTTCGATTTGAAACCGAGCGGCGACGTGGGTGAAGTTTGCTTCTTGGTCAGGCCGTACACAAAGTTATCCATGATGACGTAGGTCATCTTGACGTTCTTGCGCGCGGCGTGATTGAGATGGTTGCCCCCGATGGAAAACGCGTCGCCGTCGCCACCGAATACGAAGAGGTGCAGGTCCGGCCGCATCAACGATACGCCCGTGGCGAACGGCGCGGCGCGACCGTGGAGGAAATGCACGCCATAGGCGTTCACGAAATACGGAAAACGCGACGAGCAGCCGATGCCGGCAATGCTGGTGATTTTCTCGTGCGGAATCTGCAACTTCTCCATCATCTTGAAGTAGATGGACAGAACGCTGAAATCACCGCAGCCCGGGCACCACGTCGGTTGATCGGCAACCAAATCCTTCCGTGTGTATTTCGGACGGTCGGTGAGCTTGATTTCGTTGACTTGAAGATTCTTGGATTCGGCAATCATAAAACTCCTTGGGAAGATCAGACGTTGGCCAGGGCGGGTTCAGCAGATTGTTTGGTTTTTTCGGTAATGCCATTCAGGATTTCACGCACCTTGAAGGGCAGGCCGTCGGTTTTGTTGATGCCCCGGATCTTGTCATTGCAGAATCGCGCCCGCAGGAGCGCAGCAAGTTGGCCGTAGCCGTACAGCCCCTCATCGTTGATCTCGGCCACAAAGATGTGATTGAACCCATCGAGGATCTCGCCGATACCGGGCTGCAGCGGCTGGATGTAGCGGATGTTTAATGCACTGACACTCTCACCCGCCGCACGGGCCTTGTCCACCGCTTCCCGAATCGGGCCCTGCGACGAGCCCCAACCGATCAGCAAGACGTTGCCTTCGGTCGGGCCGTAGGTTTCGGCCTTGGGCAGACGCGAGGCCAGCACCTGCAGCTTGCGGCGGCGCTTGGCGACCATCATGACGTGGTTGGCCGGACGGCTGGCGGGGTGTCCTGCCTCATCGTGCTCCAGACCGGTCACGACGGGGTATTTGCCATCCACCATCGGCGTTCCCGGGGGCGCATGGTGCGCGATCCCGTCGGTCGTATTCTCGTAGGGTTTGTAGCTCGGGCCGCGCGGCGCAAAGTTCGGGGTGATGTCCTGGGTCAGCTTCGCGAGATCGGGCATCTCCCACGCCTCAAAACGGGTGGCAATGGCCTGATCCGTAAGCACGATCACGGGCGAACTGTATTCGCGGGCGAACTTTGCCGCCTCCAGCGTGGTGTAAAAGCAGTCCTCGACCGACGCCGGCGCGAGCACGATGCGTGGGGAATCACCATGACCGCCGAAACAGGCGATATTGAGATCACTTTGCTCGACGCTGGTGGGCAAGCCCGTGCTCGGACCGCCTCGCTGGACGTCGATGATGACCAGAGGCATTTCGGCCATTACAGCCCAGCCCAACGCTTCGGTCTTTAGCGAAAGACCAGGACCAGACGTCCCAGTCAGCGAAAGGTACCCGGAGTACGACGCACCGCAAGCCATGGCGATGGCCGCGAGTTCGTCTTCGGCCTGCACAAACATGCCACCGTACTTCGGCAGCTCGGCGCGCAAAATTTCCATGATGCTCGACCAGGGAGTGATCGGGTATCCGGCGCCGAAGCGAATGCCCGCCGCCAGTGCGCCATAGGCGATGGCCTGATTGCCATCCATGACGACTTGTTTGCGGGCAATCTTGTTGCCCGGCACCTCAAATTCAAATGTGTCGGTGACTTTGCCGATGTCGTAGCCGTACCCGGCGTTGAATGCGCCGATGACATTGCGGATGACGTCGTCGCCCTTGCTCTTGTAGTACGCCTGCAGCATGGTTTCGAGCTTGGGCACGTCCAGGTCGAACATGCGCGCCAGCAGGCCCAGCACGAACATGTTCTTGCCCTTGTCCTTCGCCGTACCGCCGATCGCTTCGACGGTTTGGCCGGTGATGGGCACGCCGACCGCGCGGTAACGCTTTTGGTTCGGCTCGGGCTGAACGTTGTCGCTGTCGTAAATGAGAATCCCGCCATCGCGAAGGGTGTTAATGTGATCGTTGTACGAATGCTGGTAGAACGTGACGAGAATGTCCACGTCGTCACCCGCGCTCAACACTTCGCCCGTGCCGAGGCGCACCTGATAAATACTGGGACCGCCGGAAATCGTGGCGGGAATCGTCATGTAAGTCATGACGTCCTTGTCCGTCCGACCAGCCAGACGGGCCAGGAATCCACCAATGGCCTGGATTCCGTCTTGTGAGTTGCCCGCGAGCCGAATTACGGCATCTTGAATTCGTCGTCCATGCTGGGGTTGTTGGCCTCCAGACGATTTCGACGAGTCTGCTACTTTTTCATCAATCATGATCGTGTCCTTGAAAGACCTCCCCTTACGAGGGGTCTACCCCGAGATCGAATTAATCCACTACCACAAGGAATATTAGCAAAGCGGCCAGTTCTGTCAACCACCAGACCGGCCCTGGCAGGGAAAAGCCATTGACCGAGCGCAGGCGATGCCGTATTTTCGAGGTGGTGGTAACCCCCGAAACTGGTTATGGCTGAGAAAAATAGCAGTAATATCAATCCCCGCGCCAATGAATTCTACCAAAAGGCGCTCGTGGCGCTGGAACGCAGTAATTTCGATTATGCGATCGAAATGTTCATTCAGTGCCTGAATGTCGAGCCGGGCTTCCTCAAAGCGCGGCAGTACCTGCGCGGCGCGCAAATGAAGAAGAACGAGTCGGCAGGTAGCATGAAACGCATGTTCGTCGCCGCCAAGATCACACCGCTGCTGACCAAAGCGAAGGTCGCTGCCCAAAAGAACCCGAACGAGGCGATGACTTTCGCCGAGCAGGCGCTGTCGGAGGATCCGAAGAGTGGTCAAGCCCTCCTGATCCTCGCGGAGGCTGCGGAGGCCGCCAAGCTTTCCGAGACAGTCGTCCAGACGTTGGAAACATATATCCGGCTCAATCCCAAGGACGCCAAAGCGCTGCACTGGCTGGCTCGTGCGTATTCGGTCACCGGGCAACACGCCGAAGCCCGCGACACCTACGACCGCATTCTCAAGATCAACCCGAACGATTTCGAGGCCCAGAAGGGCACCAAAGACTCCACGGCAACAGGCGCGATGTCGGGCGGCGGTTGGGAAGAGGCGTCATCCTTCCGCGACAACCTCAAGAACAAGGATGAATCCATCGCGCTGGAGCAGCAGTCCCGCGTCGTTCGCGCCGACGACATGGTCGAAAACCTCATCAACGAGAAGCTTGCGGCGCTCGCCAAGGACCCGGAGAACCCCGTCATCCACAAGGAACTCGGCAAGCTGTATGCCCAGAAGGAAAACTTCGAAGAAGCGTTGCGGTACCTCGAGGCACTACAGGCAAAGGAAGGCGGGACTGACCCGTCCCTCGAACGCGAGATCGCCGACACGAAGGTCAAACAGCTCGAGTTCCGGATCAACACCAAGAAAAAGCAGGTCGAAACAAACCCCGCCAATGCAGCCGCGCTCCAGAACGAGATCACCACGATGGAAGGTGAACTTGAGCATCTCAAGCTCAGCGGGGCCGAACGGCTCGTCGAACGCTACCCGAATGATCTCATGTACCGTTTCGAGTTGGGCATCTTGTACATGAAGGCCGGGAACGTTCAGGGCGCCGTCGAGCAATTTCAAAAATCTCGCGGCCAGCCGCAACGTCGCGTCGCCTCCTTGAATTACCTCGGACAATGCTTTCAGCAGATGGGCCTCCACGATCTGGCCATCGACCAGTACAATGAGGCCATCAACGAGCTGCCGACGATGGACGGACTGAAGAAGGATTTGTTGTACAACCTCGGCTGCGCCTACGAGGTCATGGGTGACCAGGAAAAGGCGACCGCCGAGTTCAAGAAAATTGCCGCGGTTGATTTTGGATACCGCGATGTGCGCGACAAGATCATGCGCAAAGCGCCCCCGAAAAAGCCGTAGCGCGGTTCGTTATTTGGCCAAATCCAGCCGCGCCTGAAGATCGCGCAAGTCTCGCAACGCGGTTGTGTCACGCCCATCACGATCCACCAGGAACGCCGTCATTCCGACACTCTCCGCGCCGCGCACATCTTCGTTGCCACTATCCCCGATATGAACGGCTTGACCTGCGTAAACGTTTGCTGCGTCCAGCGCGGCGAGAAAGATCTCCGCGCGCGGTTTCTCTGCCCCGACTTCGCATGAGACGGTGATGGAATCGAAGTACTGGGCCAATCCCATCCTGTCCAGCAACGGCCGCAAGCGCTCGTCCCAATTGGAAATGACGCCGACGTGCAGGCCCCGTGACCGCGCTTCGAGAAGTGCCTCTTCGACATCCGGGAAAACATGCCACATGTTGGCGCCCGCGAACGTCTCGAAGAGTTCCTCGAAGCAAGCGTGGTTCTCCTGCCCCAAAGTGCGAAAGACCAGTTCCCGCCACCAGTCCTTGCGCGAAACGGTCAGGTCCGCACCTTTCAATGCTGTCCACGATTCACGGAACGAACGGTCCATTTCATCGGCGGAGGTGGTGATTCCGTGGCGGACGGCAACGGCGGCGTACACGGCTCCGACGGATGGATGCGGTCGCACCAGCGTGCCGCCCACATCGAAAAACAGGGCGCGCACCGGTTCACGGCTCACTGCAACACCAGCTCCCGCGGTGTCCGCGCTCGCGTGGTGTGGGCAAACCCCAACCGGTCCAACGCTTCGCCCACCAAGAACAGCGATCCCGTGATGACGATCACTTCCGCCTTCTCCTGCCGCGCTTGCGCGTACGCGTCCACGAGATTTCGTACGACGGTAATTTTCGCCGACGCGTTCGCCGCCTTGCACCACCGCGCCAACTGGTCGGGTTCGCAGGTCCGTTCGCTGTTGACGGGCACGCACAGGACGCGCGCCGCCAACGGAGCCAGAATCTGGCACATCTGGTCGTAGTTTTTGTCTTTCAGGACACCCAGGATCAGTGTCAGATTGCCTCCTGCGAAATGTTCTCGCAACGTCGCAGCCAGGCGCTCCGCCGCAGCCGCATTGTGCGCCCCGTCGAGCACCACGGCCGGCTCGTGATTCACAATTTGGAACCGGCCCGGCCACGCGGTCTGCATGAGACCGTCATGGACTTGTGACGGTGCGACGGCCAGACCGGAGGCTTCCAAAGCAGCAACGGCCGTAGCGCAGTTGGCAGTCTGGTGCGCTCCCAGCAGGGGAATCGTCAGCGGCCCGTAGTGGTGCCGTGTGCCAGTCAATTCCACGCGCTGACACTGCTCATCCTCGCCCAGCCGCGCGGCGCGAATATCGTGACCAATAGTTGTCAACAGGCACCCGCGTTCAGTCGCCGTTCGTTGGATTACATGGAGCGGCTCTTCCGCTACGGAAGCCGTTACGACGGGCACGCCCGGCTTGATAATGCCGCATTTCTCGGCGGCGATCTGCGCGAGTGTCTCGCCGAGGTATTGGGTATGGTCGAACGCGATGTTGGTGATGACGGATACCAGCGGCGTCACCACATTTGTCGCGTCGAGCCGCCCCCCCAAGCCCGTTTCCCAGACCACGACATCGACCTTCTGTTCGCGAAAATACTGGAGGGCTATCGCGGTGACAGCCTCGAAAAATGTCGGGGCGCGAAATTCGGGATGCGCGCTGACCTCCTCCAATAGCGGCTTGATCTGTTCGACAAACCGTATTACGTCGGCTTCGGAAATCGGGCGACCGTTGATCTGAAACCGCTCGCAAAACGATACGAGATGCGGCGAAGTGTAGAGCCCGGTTTTGTAGCCTGCTTTGGACAAGACCGCGTGCAGCATCGCCGCGACGCTCCCCTTCCCGTTCGTGCCCGCGATATGAATGAAGCGAAGCGAATCCTGCGGATTGCCCATCAACCGCAATAAATACTGCATCGTCTCCAGCCCAAGCTTCTGGCCGAAGAGCCGAATGCCGTAGAGAAATTCGATGGTCTCGGGATACGTCACGTGGAGCCTTTATCCTCGTAGGAGCGGTTTATAACCGCGACCGGCTGCGATTGAACATCGCTTCCGCAATTGCGCTCACGCGTCTTAATCCGCCGCCTTGAATTTGCGACCGCCGCGGCCTGAAAAATAATTCAGCAACTGCGCCAGCGTTGGCTTGAGTTGTTTGCGATGCGTGATGAGGTCAACCAAGCCGCGGTCGCGCAGAAACTCGCTGGTCTGAAATCCCTCGGGCAACTCCTGCTGCGTGGTTTCCTTGATCACGCGCGGACCGGCAAATCCGATCAGCGCTTTCGGTTCGGCAATGATCACATCGCCGAGTGACGCGTAGCTGGCCATGACGCCCGCCGTGGTCGGATGGGTCAGCACGGAGATGTACGGCAGCCCCGCTTTGGCATGCAACGCCAGCGCGCCGCTGGTCTTGGCCATTTGCATCAAACTCAGAATCCCTTCGTACATGCGCGCGCCGCCGGATGAGGAGATCACGATGACCGGAATCTTCAATTCCGTCGCCTTTTCAATTGCGCGGGTGATTTTCTCGCCGACAACTGAACCCATGCTGGCCCCGAGAAAACTGAAGTCCATGACCGCCAGCGAAAGATCGTGCCCTTCGAGCTTGCATACGCCAATCATGACGGCATCGTTCATGCCTGTCTGCCGTTGGTACGTGCGCAATCGCTCGGTATACGCGGCCACCCCCGTGAATTTCAGCACATCGACGCTCGCCATATCGGCGTCGGATTCGTGGAACGTGCCCTCATCCGCCAGCAGCGCCACGCGCTCCGCGGCGGTCATCGTGAAATGGTAGTCGCATTTGGCGCAGACCTTCGCATTCGCCAGCAACTCCTTGCTGTAGATGATCTCGCCGCACTGCTTGCACTTCACCCACAACCCGCTGGGGATTTCGTGCTTCTTCGTCTTCGTCTCGGAAATCTTCGGCTTTTCTTTTTCTTCGAATACCGCCATGAGATTTAGACTCCTTGTGCAACCTCACAATACTAGCACACCACACCCACGTCGCACCAGTCGAAAACCGAGTCCGGCTGTTTTGGTAGGGCGGGCTGGCTCAGCCCGCCCCCCCCGTGGGCCGACGGAAAGGCGTCCTCCACGGCGACAATGCCGTCGATTTCGCGCCAGTCGATCCAGCGTTGCGCGTCCATGAGCAGCCAAGTCACCAGATGCGGGCCGAAATACATTTCGATGTACTATCCATTAAACAAAACACCATAGGAACTGGTACCCTGAATGGACCGTTCAGGATCGAACCATCACTATCATTTGCCCCCGATTTTGGCGGCTTGAGCGAAATCGGCATCCGCTCCCGCCTGATCGCCCTGGTCCTTCTTGACATCGCCACGGAGCGTATAGGCGGCAGCGAATTGCGGGTTGAGTTCAATGAATTTCGAGAAATCAGCAATGGCACCATCCAGGTAGCCCTTGTCCTTCCTGGCAATGCCACGAGTCATGTAGGCGTTGGGGTGTTTTGGGTTGAGTTCAATGGCTTTCGTGCAATCTGCAATGGCCCCATCCAGATCGTGCTTGGACCACTTGGCAATGCCACGGTTCTGATAGGCGATAGCGTATTGCGGGTTGAGTTCAATGGCTTTCGAGTAGTCAGCAATGGCATCATCCAGATCGCCCTTTTCCCTCTTGGCATTCCCACGGTTGAAGTAGGTGGCGGCGTTTTTCGGATTGAGTTCAACGGCTTTCGAGTAGTCGGCGATGGCGCCATCCAGATTGCCCTTGTCGTTCTTGGCAATGCCACGGTTGTGATAGGCGTCAGCGTCTTTCGGGTCGAGTTCAATGGCTTTCGAGTAGTCAGCAATGGCATCATCCAGATCGCCCTTTTCCCTCTTGGCATTCCCACGGTCGTAGTAGGTGTCGCCGTCATTCGGATCGAGTTCAATGGCTTTCGAGTAGTCAGCGATGGCATCATCCAGATCCCCCTTGGCCGCTTTGGCATCGCCACGGGTGACAAGATCCTTTGCGGTCTGTTGACCGAATGCGAGGCCCGACAGTGTCAGAGCAGGCAGGAGAGAAAGCAGAATCAAAAAGGTTGGGCGGTGCTTGGCCGACATACAATTCCTTTCGCTGGTTGGGTCGCTTTCAAACCAGTCTATCAAACGACCGCTGGATACCAAGTGAAATTGGCGGCATGACGCGTCCACCCAGTGGCGCCTACACTCCCCTCGCCACCGCCAACGCAATCACGTCTTTCGCCCCGGCTCCGCGCAAGGTCTTGGCGCAACTGTTCAAGGTTGCGCCGGTCGTGAACACGTCGTCGAGCAGGATGAGGCGTTTGCCGGCAAAAACGGTTGGGCCGCGCACGGCGAAGGCATCGCGCATGTTTCGCGCGCGGGCCTCGGCATCGAGCTTCGTCTGGGTCGCGGTGTCCCGCACACGGCGGACGTTCCGCTTCAACACCGGCACATTCACGGCCCGCCCCAAGCCGGCGGCGAGGTATTCGGCCTGGTTGAACTCGCGCTGCCGCTGTTTGCGCGGGTGCAGCGGCACGGCGACGATGCCGTCGATTTCGCGCCAGTCGATCCAGCGTTGCGCGGCCATGAGCAACCAATTCACGAGGTGCGGGCCGAAATACATCTCGCGATTGTATTTGAACCGGAGAATGCAATCGCGCGGCACGCCTTCGGCCCGGCAGGCGCAGACGGTGCGGCTGAAATAGAACCGCAGGTCCTGGCAATAGCCGCACACGAACGTGTCGCCCGTGACCGTTCCCGTGAACGGCGAGGCGCATTGCCGGCAAAACGGCGGCTCAATGAGTTTCGCCGACGCCAGACAGTCCGGGCACACGATCCCGATGTCCGTATCGGCCAGCGGACAACTGCAGAACGGGCAGTTGCGCGGCCAGACTATGTCGAGCGCCCGGCGCGTCCAGAGCCGGACGGCTCCAAGCTGCGCAGTGGTTTGAATGTCGTTCGACATATTGACCTGTCTCCGCCTAATCGGCTATTGCACAATCCAAACAATTTACGCCCCCCACCACGCCTCTCCCTTCAGCAGCAGTCTCCTCTCCCCTCCGGGGGAGAGGATTAAGGTGAGGGGTTTTCTTCAAAGGACGGTCGCTTTCGTAATCGCCATGCCATCACCACGAGCAGCAGCAGGAGCACGGGCCAGCACGTCGCATATTCAATAACCGATCCGCCGCCCAGCCAGCGGGCGAATTCGTTGGCCAGCACCCAGCCTGCATGCAATCCGATGGGCAGATATAATGCGCCGGTTCGGTAATAAGCCAATCCCAAAACGCACCCCGCGAGAAACAGGGTCACAAATCCGACCACCGAGTCCCGGTCGCGGAACGACTGTGTGACAATCCCGGCCAAACAGGTGAACCCGCTGTCCCAGCTCACCTGATCCGCGGGAATCTTCACCAGATTCGGCCTCAGAAAATGCAGCGCGGAATACACCACGCTGGCCAACACGACGGCGAGCACGACATTCATCTGCCGCTGCCACGCGCCCTGCACCACGCCGCGAAAGAATGTCTCTTCAAGCAGCGCGACGGCGATGCCCGCCACGAAGTATTGCAAGAGGGCCATGACGACCTGCCCCGCGGATTTGTCGAAGTGCGTCGGGCGAAATCCCAACGCAATCGTCACAACAACGATCAGCGCCAGCGATCCCACACCGAGGACGAAGCCGGCCAGCAGGTGTCGCCACCAGCCGGGCGCGGGCGCATAGCCGAGGTTGCTCCACGATCGCAAGCCCAGGGCGCCCAGCAGCGGCCAGAGGCCGACGAGCGCCACGATCATGACCGAACGATCAAAGATGCGGTGAAAGGGATATGCAGCGAACATGGTCGCGGCAGCAAACCGCTGTACGCCCCAAAACAGCCACGGCGCGAACGCCGCGCCGAGCAGGATGACGGCGATGGCGTAAAGGCCGATGGCCCGGGAGGGTCTCAATTACGATTCAGTCGGACGGTGGAGTTCCTGCGGCGTGAATACCTTGCGGCGCTGGATTTCATTGTCGAGTTTCTCCGACGGCGAGCCCGGCGCAATGATTTCCGTGTAGCGAATCGAACCATGCGGAATCCAATACATTTTGGTATCGACTTCGACGGGATGCTCCTGGGCCGCGCCCGACTCCAAATCGTTCTGCTCCTGAAATCGTCGACCACTGACCCGCAGCCCCGTTTCGTCCACATCGGTGATCATCCCGCGCATGATCTCGCGCGGTGTTTGTACATGAAACCGCCGCAATACAATCTTCACCCGCTGGTTGAGTAGTCCTGTCTTGTCCATCGATTCCTCTACGGTTCGTCCGTCTCTGTGGCTGACGGGAATTACTGCGCGCTGATGTCCCCATCGGACAACTTCAATGCCTTGATTTTCGGGGACTGATCCTCGGGCGCGTTCTCGTTCTCCGCCGGTGGTGCCGCGGGTAACGGTGGCGGGGGCGCCGAATTCATTGAAATCGGGCCGCCCGGGCCGCTTGGGCCGTCGCGCAGCGGAGCATTGGTCCCCGAATCTGCGTTCGGGAAATAACGCTCTTCCAATTGCTCGCCCACGCCCAGCATCCGCAGCCGCCGTCGGGCTTCGAGCACCGCCGCGCTGTCGGTACGCAGTACGCTCGGGCGGATGAAGATGATCAACTCAGTCCGCTGCCGGTTGTTCGTCTGGCTCTTGAAAATCTGGCCAAAAAACGGAATGTCTCCCAGGAACGGCACCTTCGTCGTCGACACCGTCTTTTGTTGCTGGATCAACCCGCCCAGAACAATCGTGCTCTTGTCTTCCACTGCCAGTGAGGATTTGGCTTCCCTCTTCAGGATCGTCGGGACGATCGTGCCGCCGATGTTCACGTTGGCCCCGATATCGTTCACTTTCTGTTCGATGTCCATCCGGACGTAGCCATCCGGATTGATCCGCGGAGTCACCTTCAACTCGATGGCGACGTCTTCGTACTGAATGCTCGAGGTGACCCCGGCGGTAGCCAGAGTGCCGACGCCGCTGATGAGTGAAGAGGTCTGCGAGGTCGGCACCGGCACCGATTCGCCGACGGTGATGTCCGCCTCCTGGTTATCCATCGTCTGGATCACGGGCGTCGAGAGTACCTTGCCGTTGGACGTGGTGGCGATGGCATGGAGGACCGTATCGAGGTTCAGGTTCTTAAAGGTGGTGAAGTACGTAAGGCCGCCCGCGCCCGACGCCAGGGCCGCTGCGCTTGGCAAGTTGCTGCCGATGGCGCTGAGCGGGGAGAGTTGCACGGGCACATTGCCATCGGTGCTATTGCCGCCCGTCCCCGACACTTGGCCGGCCCGTGACAGACGATTGAACATGTCGACGCCGACGTCCAGTTCATTGTTGAGCGTTAACTCCGCGATTACCACTTCGATCTGCACCTGCGCCACTGACGTGTCGACACTTCGGATCATTTCCTGAATGCGCAACATGTCTTCCTTGGTGGCCATCACGATCAAGCAATTCGTACGCGGATCGGGAATGATGCGCACGCCCTCGGCGTACTGAAGCACGCCCGAGTTCTGCCCGTTGCCGCCGCCGCCACCACCGGACACCGGCGGGGGGGGGACAGACGGAGCCCGCGCGCCGGAAGTTGTTGTGCCCGATGACGACGTCGTCCGGCGCGGCGTCAGGGAAACCGACGATCCAGTGATGAGCCCATTGAGCAAGGACGCGACGTCCTCCGCCGCTGCGTAATTGAGTGAGATCACCTTCATGACCACGTCTGGCTCGACCTTCGCGTCCAGCTCCGCGATGAGTCTGTCGAAGAACCCGAAATTGCTGGGTCGTGTCAGGATGAAAATCTTGTTCGTCCGCTCATCGGCCGCCATGATGACTTTCCCCTCGACGACCGCGCCATCGCCGCCACCACCACTGCCTGTCGCCGCTGGTTGGCCCGGTGCCGACGGCCGACGGATCGGCGACGGCGGCGCCGCAGGCTGGCCGGGCGCGGCGGCGTGCGCGCCCGCCTGCTCGGCTTCCTGGATGATCGTTTGCAGCCGCTGCATAACGTCAGAGGCTTTGGCGTGTACGAGAACGTACGACCGCATCTCCATCCGCAGCGTGGATGGCTGGTCGACGTAGGCGACGATTTCCAACATCTGTCTCAGGTTCGCCGCCGTTTCCGTGATGAGGATACTGTTGGAATCCTGAAGTGCGAGCAATTGGCCGTAGGAGTGCAGGTACGGCTGCAACACGGGCACGACATCCGATGCCTTGGCATTCTTCAGGGGAATGATTTGCGTCCCCAACGTATCGGAAGCCGACAGGTTGCGACCGAAGGGCAGGCCCTCCGTCTTGGCTGTGGTGATCTGGACGATCTTGAGGAACTTATCGCCCAGCGGGATGGCCGCAATGTTATTGATCGCCAGAACGCTGTCCAGCGCCTGGATCGCGTCCTCTTTGGTGAGCTTGGTCTGGCTGCGGAAGTTGACAGTAATCTGCAAATTGGGGGCGGAAATGATCGAGCGGTTCGTCAGACGGGAATACCATTCGAGGATCGCATTGATCGATGCACCCTGGAACTCGAACTCAATTTGCGGCGTCTCCGGCGACTGCGGGCCATGAGCGGCTGGTGGCACTAACGGCGGTGGCGGCGCTGTTGCCGGATGCGGCTGGGGAACGTTCACGGTTGCCGGAACTGATTGCCGCCGCGCCGGCGGAGTCGTCCCCGGAGTCGGCACTAGCGGTAGCGGTGTCACTGCTGGATTGGCTGGCGGAGTCGTCCCCGGAGTCGGCAGCACCGGTAGTGGCGTCACTGCTGTATTGGCCGGCGGAGCTTCTGTGGTGTCTTGGGTTGCGCTGTTGGTGATGGACGCGATATCAACGGTCGTTACGGCATTGGTTTCATCATCATCGGCCGGCGAACTTGCCGGTTGCTCGACAGCCCCAGGCGGCATGGGGTTGGGATCGCCATCGGCACGAGCCACGTCATACGAACCGAGACCAACCAGGAATGTTAACGATGCCGATAACCCGGCAATCAGTAGTTTTGACCTCAGTTCTCTCACTTATCCTCCCCGTCGGAACGGAACGCGGTGTCCTCCTGGCGCGATGGGTATCGGCACCGCCGGCTGTCCGGGCTGTCCCGGTTGGCCGGCACCAGACTGTGGCGTTCCCGCTCCTGCAGCTTTGGCTTCCAGTGTGAGCGTGGCTTGTTCCAATCCCTGCTTCAATACCAGTTTGGCAGGGCCCGTGTCTGGTCTCTCGATTTTGACGATGCTCACCGGGCCGATGGTCTCCCCTTCCATCTTGAAGTACAGACGGTTGCCTTCCTTGTCGAAGATGATCGCCAGCCAGGGTTGATCGTCGCCGGTCTTGGCCGTCCCCATGAAATTGAACCGCGTCGAAAAGGGCGGCTGTTGCGCCGCCGCATCTGTCGAGCTCATCTGCCCGAACGGGGCGCGGTCAACGATCACCTGGTACCGTGCGAAATCGTGCGTGCCATCAGTTGCGTGAACAACGACCGCGCTCATGCTCGCCGCCAACGCACTCAGAGCGGCCAGGTTTCTCGCCCGAGGCTTCATGACTTGGGGTGCCCCTGTTTGGTGGCCAGCGCGCGCACCTGAACGTCGCACCGGAGAATGCCCGGGTTTTCAGGCCGCGGTGAAACCTGGAGCTGCTCGATGCTCATGAAGCCCGCCCCCGTCTGCAGTGCGAACAGAAACCGAACCAGGGACTCCGTGCTCGCCTCCAGAGCACACTGCTCCGGCAGCACACGGTACACGCCCTTGTCCTCCTCCTGCAGGGAACGTCGCGATGTCATTTGGACGCCGGCCGTGGCGGCAACTTCAACGATCTTCTTCTCGACATCGGACACTTTTTGAAAACTCTCCGTGCGTTGGCCGAGGCTTTGCCGGAGTTCGTCGTATTGTTTCTGCCATTGCGGCTCGCGCTGAATCGTGGCCCGAACCAGGGCCAGTTCTCGTTCCTGGGCTTTGCGCCGGTCGCCGGTGTCCCGCCAACTGCGCAGCAGCGGAATCACCAGAAAGTAATTCACGCCCACCACGATTACCGTAATCGTCACCCCCATCAGCCAGCGTTCTCGTTTCGTGATCTTCATGATTACGGTGGCGTCCCCACCCCCGTAGCGGTTTTGAGAGTACAAGTCAGGTCAAACTTCGTCAAGCCGCTGCCCGGTTCGGTTCGTGACGTGCCCGGCGTTACCTTGGCGAACAGATCGCCCTTCTCAAGCTGGCTTTGAAAATCGAGCGCCAGGGCTGCGGATGGCGCCTGGCCCTTGAGGGACACCGACTGGTCCTTCTTGTATTGGAAGTAGCTCAGCTTCACATTCTCGGGCAGACGCGTGGACACGTCGCGCAACACTTCCAAGGCGGAGGATTTCGTGTCCAGTTGCTTGCTCATCGCGATCAACTGGCTCTGCGTTTCCCGCGCCTTGAGAAACTCCGGCTGTTGCCTCTTCACCTCGTTTTCGATTCGATGAAGCTGCGCCCGCTTCACAACCAACATGGTCATGAATACCGCCAGGGCCAGGGCATAGACCACGCCCACCGCAATGATGCCGCGAATCAGACGCCGGCGAAACGCCGCCGTCTGCCGCTTCTGCCGCCATTCATCCGGCAGCAGGTTCAAGGGCACGGCCTCCCCGGTGGCACACTGCAAGCACAGGCTCAACCCCGCGGACGGCACCGCCCCGTTGGTCAGGAATGTCGCCGGCGCGCTCAACCCATTCGCCACCCTCCCGGCAAACGCCGCGACTTCCTCACCCTGGGCCAGGAATGTGACGGCGCCCATCGCCCGCTGCGGCTGGCCGGCTTCCGCGGCGACCAGCGTGCGTTGCAGTTCCTCACGCAACACGGATTCCCCGTCGACACCGACCACGATCGACCGAACCGCCAACATTGTGCCCTGTGAGTAGACAATGGCATCGGCCGCGGCGGCCCGGAGGATCACCAGTATGTTGACCCTGTCGTCAACGGCCAGCAGGTTCCGCTTATGCAGCGCGCGGAACATGGCCAGCGCGTCCACGGAGACAATTTCGGGGCGCAACCCCGCGGTTTCCAATGCCTCGACACGCTGGTTAACCGTCGCCTTGCGCGCGATGACGACCAGCACCCGTGTCTGCCCATTGACGATGTCCAACGGCTCAAAGCTGTACACGACCTCTTCCAGCGGCAGCGGCGTGATATTGTCAATCTGCAGATCGAGCATCTGCTTCAATTCGGCGGGTTCGGTCGCGGGCAGACGCAGGATCTGGCAGAGCACGTCTTCGCAATTCACGGACGTAACCAACCGATGCTCGCGCGGGTCGAACCGTTGCCGGAGTGACTGGGCGGCGGTCTGCCATTGCGGCGACGCGTCTTGCGCGCCCTCCGGTGGAGAGGCGCTGGCCGACGACTCCTGTAGCACGCTGATTTCGGCCCCTTCGGTGCGGGCCGTGGTAAGCTCAAGGCTCGAGCCGCTGAATGCGACGGCCGCCCAACCCCGGGTTTGACCCAGGTGGGTCAGCTTGCGCGGATTGAGACTCGCTTTCACGACCCCTCCCGCAGTTGCCGCCACATGACCGTCTGAACGTTCGCGCCATCGCGCCGCAACGTGGCCAGGATGGTGTGTTTCACGCCACCAACCGCGCCCGTGGATTTCACCGTGAAAAAGGTCGAACTCACAGTGACCAGACCTTGCACTCCCTGCCGGGCCGCTGCCGCCATGCTCCCCACGGTCGCATAGAATTCCTCAGGGGTGTGAAACGGCACGTCGTCCTCCGTCCCCGGAATGCCGTCGGGACCGTCGCGGCGTGTCATCACGGCTTGCACCTGGACGTCGTCGAGACCGAGCATCGCCTGGAGAACGATGGCCGACGCAGTATTTACATTGATAGCGCCCGAACTCATCGTAGTGAAAATGTCCGCAAATCCGGGCTGGGCTGGGTCCTTGTCTGTCGCCGGCGTCCCGTAGAACAGTTCGGGTGTCACGCCGCGCACGAGCAACAGTTCTTCTACGCGATCCAGGGGTCCGTCCTTGGCGCGGTAGGGCGGCGAGAGGCTCAGGTAGTAGTCGCTCTTCGCGCCGTTGAGCCTGGTCAAATCGCCCGGTTCTCTCCAATCCAGGATCGAATCGACGATAATATCGCCGTCAGCCGGGTCGACTCCGAGAAGATCCATGAGGCGTTTGAGTTGCGCCTCGGATGCGACATTGATCGGCATCTTGGATTCTTCGTCCGTGACCTTCACATTAAAAGTTCCCTCTCCCAGCTCGTGGTCCACGTACATCAGTTCGTTGGTGGCCCACTCCTGGTTGAGTGCGTCAAAACCTGCCGCAGCCGGCGATTGTTGGTCAAGAATCAACTGCATGCGGGCGACTTCGACACCCGAGCGGGCCAGCATTTCGGCCTTCAACTCCTTGCGCGCATAGGAAGCAACCTGCGTCTCGACGTGCATTGTGAAGGCAAATCCGCTGATCAGCAAGGACAAAACCAGTACGACCCACAGCACGATGATGATGGCAACTCCGCTGCGGCCGCGATCGCTTCTGGAAGCCCGGTTCTTCATTGCATCTGCTGTTGCCCTCCCGCGGTGTTGCCCTGCAACCCCGAGACATCTCGGAGCCGCACTCCGTTGGTGGAACTCGCGCCGCCCACTCCCCCGATCGAACTCGTCGCGAGAGCCATCGCCACGGGAATATCGATCGCGCGGGTGACGACGACGGGCCGGCCCTGATCACCCTGCTGGCCGAACACCACGGTATATTCAATGGCCGCTGGCGGAAGGCTGGCGTCTTCCCATTTGTCGCTCCAATTCCCGTCGCGCGGATCGCGGTACCGCACGAAGAAGCCGCTCACGTCCATCGAGATCACGTGAGCCTGCGGCTGTTCGCCCGATTGGTCGTCCGGGCTCAGGGCCGGACGGTTTACGATGGCCAGATATGTGCGGTGATATTCGTCTTGCTCAAGAGAAATGATCGCACGCCGTATGCCCGCGTCCGTGGCCTCGCTGGGCGGCAGGAAGGCATCCGACGCCGTCACAAAGCTGACGCTGTCGCCCAAACGGGGATTTTTGGTTCCGATGACCGCATAGAGATCGGGCGACGAGCTGAAGAATATGATCGACTGCGTCAATTCCTTCAGCGTCTCCATGACGATGCGTTGGCGCTGGGAGACGTCGCTGGCCTCGCTGCCGCGCCGCCAGGAAGTCAGCGCCGCGTCCCATGTGTTATAGATGCAGGTGACCACGACCGCGAGGATCGCCACTGCCAGCAGGACTTCCATGAGCGTGAAGCCTCCTTGCGTTCGGCGGCGTGTGTATGACGACGTTTTCACCGCTCCTTGTCCGGCAAATACCGGTATTCCACCAGGGAATCACCGACGATCTCTCCGCGCTCGTACCAGGTAACCGTGATAACCTGCTTCCACAACCCTTCCGTGTCGGTACTCTCAAATTTCCGCGTCCATGCATAGCCGGGGTAATCGTCAAACGTGCCGTCGTGATCGAGAATATCGGTGGGGCGTTCCGAGCGGAATTCATAACTCTTGTTGGCCAAAAGGATTTCGGATACCGAGTAGCTTTGCACGGAACGCGCGGCGGCCACGCACCGGCTCAAGCCCTCGATGAGAACAAACACGCTGATTGCCAACAGGGCGATCGCCACCAGCACTTCCAGCAACAGGAATCCGCCACCGCCGAGGCTTCGGCGGACAAGTCCGCCTGTGGCAAAAACTCGGCGCACAGGTCCGCCACAAACTTCTCGCGCGGCCCCACCGTGTTGAGCGCAACCGTTCATAGCTTGAGGGGCCACAACATGCCCCGACAGGTCACGGGGTCAACCATGATTTCCAACCCGTTCCGCTTCTCCGCACCGCGCAACGTCACCGCAAACGCGTCGCAGGTGCCGTTCGGGTAAAACGTGGCCTCGACCTGCCCCTTCTGTTGGGGCGGTTGATCGCCCAGTTGCGCCGATAACAAACTGATGCGCGGCGAAATTTCGACCGTTTTCAGAATTTGCGTCTGTGGTTCGGGATCGTCCCCGCTGACGGGCGCGGCGAATTGCATCAACCAGATCGTCTGCCGGTCCATGTCGATGTAGAACGCAACTTTCTGCTGATGCAGGATCGCATTGAGCTTGGCGAACTCACAACTGGTGGCGACCGTGCGCCCGGTGGCGTTCAATACCGCCTCATTGTAGGAGCGAGAAAAACTCGGCAACGTGACCGCGATGATGATCGCGATGATGAACACCGCGATGCTCAACTCGATGATTGTGAAACCCGCGCGCCGCAGGTGCCCGTTACTGCCAGTTGCCAATGTCGTCTTCATTCCCTTCCTGGCCGTCAGGACCTACCGAGAGCAGGTCGTAACCCGCCGTGTTGTGTTGGCCCGGGTTCCGATAGATGAAATCGCGGCCCCACTGATCCTTGCGCAAGATCGGCGGCTTCAAATACGGCCCTTTCCAATTTCCCGGCACCGGCGAGCTGGTCGGTTGTGCAATCAACGCCTGCAGCCCCTGTTCCGAGCTCGGCATTATCCCGTTGTCCAACATGTACAAATCCAAGGCGGATTCGTAGTTGTGAATTTGATCGCGCGTAGCCGTGATCTTCGATTCCTGCACCTTGGGAACAAGATTCACAACGGCCACGGTGACGAGCATGCTGATAATAATGACGACGAGCAGGATTTCCAACAGCGTAAAACCTGCTTGGGAAGTGAGCCGCGTTTTATTCATGAACGTCTCCTCAATTTATTTTCCGATTCCCGAAGTTATGGAGAACACGGCCGTCAAGACGCTCATCACGATGGCGCCTACAATGATGGCCATGACAACAATGATCGCCGGTTCCAGCAACGTGGTGAAAACTTTCAGCATCCGCGACAGTTCCTGCTCGTAGGTGTCCGCAATGTTCTGCAGCGCGGGCACCACTTCGCCGCTTTCCTCGCCCACGGCCAGCATATCGATCAGCAGCGGGGGGAACACCTTTCCCTTGCTCAGTGGCTGGCTGATGCTCGTGCCGTCGGTCACGCGCGTGCGGGCTTCGTGGATCTCATTCGCGATCAAGCGATTGGTCATCGTGTCTTCGACAATTTGCAACGCCGTGAGCACGGGCACGCCGTTTTGCAACAGCGTCGCCAGGGTGCGCGCGAATTGGGCCAGCGCGTTGGCCATGAGAATCTGACCGAGAACAGGCAGTCGCAGCTTCAAAGTATCGAAGGCCAGTTTCCCCTCCGGTGTGCGGATGCGGATCCGATATACCGTCACCGCGAGGGCAATCAACAGCGCGCCGATCCACCAGTACGACACAAAGCCATCGCTGATCCCGATGAGAATGCGGGTCGGGAGCGGCATGGTGCTGCCCATTTCCTTGAACATCGCCGAGAACTTCGGCACCATGACCAACATGAAGAAAATGATCGTGCAGATGCCAACGCAAACGATGATCAGCGGGTACAGCAACGCGCCCACGACCTTCTCGCGCAGCTCGGCCATTTGCTCCTGATGTTTCCCGAGCCGCAGTAGCACGTCGTCGAGGGCGCCGCTCGCTTCGCCCGCCCGGATCAGGTTCACGAAAAAGCGCGAGAAAATCCTGGGATGCTTGGCCAGTGAATCGGACAGGGTCTCGCCTTGCACGATGCCATTGCGCAGGTCGCCGATGACCGACCCGAGGGCTCGTTTCTGGGTCCGCCGTTCCAGCGTGCCCAACGCCTGGCTGAGCGACATCCCCGAACGTAGCAGGCTGGAGAGTTGTTGGGTGAACATCAGCACGTCGCGCGCTTTGACGCGGGCGCGCTTCCCCTTTTTTCCACCCTGCTGCACCTCGTCGGCGTCCACCGCCAGCGGGAAAAAACCCATCTTGCCCAACTCCGCCAGCGCGGCCCGGCGGTCACCCGCTGCGAGCGAGCCGCTCACCACCTCGCCCGCGCGAGTCTTGGCCTTGTATTGAAACGTCGGCATGCGATTCGTCGTTAATTCGACACCGGGCAGCATACTTTGTTCCCTGCCCTGCTCAATTCAAAAAAGCGCGTCCTTGGCCGCACTTTCGATCAGGTGACGCCGAGTTCTTCGTCTTCTTGTGTGACGCGCGCAATCTCTTCCACGGTCGTCATGCCCAGCCGGACCTTTTCCCAGCCGTCATCGCGCAGGGTCTTCATGCCGCGCGCCACCGCCGCCTGCTTGATGGCCGACGACGATGCCCTCTCAATAATGAGTGGTCGCAGCACTTCCGACATGACCAGCACCTCGTAGATGGCCGAGCGACCTTTGAACCCTGTAAAACGACACTCCTCACAGCCGCGTCCGCGATAAAACTTCGTCTTGCTCATCTCCGCCTCGGGGAAGCCAACTTCACGCAGGAACCCAGCCTCGGGCTTGTACTCTTCCTTGCACGCTTTGCAATTCGTGCGGATGAGTCGCTGCGCGATGAGTGCCTCGACCGACGAACTCACCAAAAATGGCTCAATGCCCATGTCGATCAATCGCGTGATCGCGCCGGGAGCGTCGTTGGTATGCAGCGTGGAGAAGACCAGGTGCCCCGTGAGCGCAGCGCGGATGGCAATCTCCGCGGTTTCCAAATCGCGCACTTCACCGACCATGATGACATCGGGGTCCTGACGCAAAATGTGCCGCAACCCGCTGGCGAACGTCAGTCCGATTTCGGATTTCACCGATATCTGGTTTACGCCCGGCAATTCGTATTCCACCGGTTCCTCAATCGTGATGATGCGTTGGTCAATCGAGTTGATCGTACTCAGGAATGCATATAGAGACGTGGACTTTCCGGAGCCGGTGGGCCCGGTGACGAGAATGATGCCGTGCGGCAAACTAATGAGTTTGCGCAAGACCGTTTCGTCGGCCTTGTTCAAGCCGAGGCTCTCGAGCCCGAGGAAAATGTTGCTCCGCGTCAGCAGGCGCAAGCTCACACTCTCGCCGTAGGCGGTCGGAATGGTCGAAACGCGGACGTCGATCTCCGCGCCGCTGCTGCGCACGTTGATACGACCGTCCTGTGGCAGCCGCCGTTCCGCGATGTCCATGTTCGCCATGACTTTGATGCGCGAAATGATCGCCGGCTGAAACCGTTTCAGGTGCGGCGGAACCGGCGTCTGGTGCAATTCGCCGTCCACGCGATAGCGGATGCGCAGATCGTTCTCCATCGGTTCCATATGAATGTCCGTCGCGCGTTCCTTGTACGCCTCCCCGATGATCTGATTCACAAACTTGACCACGCTGGCTTCCTGATCGCCGCTTTCGAGGTCGTCCTTGATGACTTCCGCGATCTCATCGATATCGAGCACGTTCTTCTGCAGCAATTCGTCGAGCGTCTCCGCGCCGACACCGTAATAGCGTTTCAGCGCCTTGGCGATGTCCGCTTCGGTGCACAACGCGAGTAGCACACGGGACTTCGTGACGAGCCGGATCGATTCGAGCATCGTGAGATTGAACGGATCGTTGGCCGCCACCAACAGCGTGCCATTCTCCGCGCGCATCGGCATAACATTATGTTGGAAAACGACTTTGGTGGGAACCTTCTGGCGGGCCGCCGAATCGATTTCCTTCTCCGTGATACGCGTAAACGGCAGGTGCAACGCCTTCGCCAATCCTTGCAACAACTTCTCTTCGGGAACGATGCCGGACTTTACCAGCGCCGTCACGAGCGGTTGTACCGCTGTCTGCTGATTGGAAAGCGCCTCCGCAATCTGCGTCTCCGTGAACAACCCGGTCTGCTTCAGTAGCTCGCGCAGATCGCCCGGAATCGTATCAACGGTACTCATTATCATTGCCTTGCTACGATATGAGACACCACAATCCTTGTCAATGGCACAAGAAATGTGGAGATTCTTGAAATCGACCGCTTTGGAGGGCTGTTTTTGCTCGCGTTTCCAGTTTGCTTCGTACCCGCCAAAGTGGTATAAGACACCAAGCATGTCAGAGACCAATACAGGGTACCGATACATCACGCGACGGCCGGGCACTCGCGGCGGTAATGCCATCGTCGAAGGCACGCGCATCGGCGTCCATGACGTCATTGGTCTGCTCCAGAACGGCGAAACAGTGGACAGCATCCTCGTGACCTGCTTCCCCGACCTCACCAAAGCGCAGGTCTACGAGTGTCTGGCGTACTATGAGGATCATCGGGGCGAGATTGATCTCCTCGTCGCTCGGCAGATGTCGCCGCCCGACAATGACCTTCCTGCTTGACCACGACACGCCCGACGACATTGCCTATTCCCTGCTTGCATTGGGACATCAAGCCGTCCATGTGCGCGAAGCTCTGTCACCACACGCTTCCGACGAACAGATTCTTGGTCATGCTCATACACACGGCTGGGTGGTGATCACCTGTAACCGCGACGACTACCTTGCATTGGTCAAATCCCATCGCCATGCCGGAGTGATCCTCCTGATCCGCCGCCGGACTCGCGTCGCTGAGCGCGCCGCTCTTGTTCAACTGCTCGACAAAGCTGGCGACTCCGGCATCGCCAACAACGTCAACTTCGCCTGAGCGCCGAATCCGGGATTCGCCGGTAGCTTCTCGACCACGACCCGCGAAGGTGCCACACCGCGGAAACCGCTCAGGCTGCGGCAGCTTGAATCGCTTCACGTCGATTCAGACTTGGAGCTATCAAGAGCCACGAGGCTGTTGAAAAACCCATGGCGGGCTGAGGCCAGGCCGCCCTACCGCAGGTCAGGAATCGGCAAGTTGTTGGTAGGGCGTGCTCGCCGAGCGCGCCGTCCGCGCCTGTAACCAATTGATCGCATCAGATTGCCTTTTACAGCCTCTCCCGCGTCAGCCCTTTAATCACAGGTCGCGGATCGAACCGGGCATCAGCATTTTCGTCACGAGTGCGGAGTTGACCCCGGCACCCGCTCCGTTCCCCTGGCCGCGCTGATTGTATTGCCGCTCTCCAAAGCAGGACACCCTCATTATGGGGACGAAATACGGTAGTACCGGGCGCCCGTCGTCGTGTTCGTCGCGCCCCCCACGTCCAGATAATTGGTCGTGGTGGTGGTGACGGCGATATTGGCCAGGTTTGCGAATGCATTGGTCGAGAAACTGCCATTCGCCATGCCCGTGGTGACCTGCACGTGGTTATTCGTCGTGCCGTTCGTGTTCCACTTGATCAAGATGTCGTTGTTGCCAACCACACCGCTGTTGGTGCGGGTAATCGACGTGATCAATGGTTGGCTGGACGAGACGGTGAGGAGCACGTTGCCCACCGCGAAGGTGTTGCCCAACGAGGCGACGCCGGCATTGGTGGTGTTCTCTTCGGCGTTCAAGTGCACCTCGAAGTAGTTGGTGAAGACGCCGGGGATCGCCATGTTGTTGGTCAGCACCGCGCCATTCAGGGAGAACGAGAACGTGCCGGCGGGATAATTCACCACTAGCACGTTGGTCATGACGGTGCCTGCCAAATTGCTCCAACTGGCAATTGGCACGTAGGGCAGCTCCAATGGACTTTGCGACGGCTTGTTGGTAAACACGACGACCTGGCCGGCGTCGGTGAAGAAGACGAACGGCGAGTTATCGTCAAAGACCGTGTCGTGCAAGTGCACGCCGAACCCCCCAAAGTGGTTGGTGCTCCCGACTGTTGTTGGAATCCACAACGTGAAGCTCAAGGTCACAACTTGATCGGTCGGCGTTACGGTGGGATCGCCAACATATTGCTCCCCGTACGGGACGGTGCCTGGCTCGAACAACGCCTAGGTGCTGTCCGAAAAATTCGTCGCCACGACTGTCGTCGGATTGTATTGGTCATTCGAGTTCGTAATGGTGACGGACGCCCCGACGTTCGGGACGTAATTTGTCGGAGACAGCACGGTGCCGGGGGAAAGGGTTCCGAAGTTATCGAAGAAAAGGGTGTCGCCGTATGCGTTTCCGCCCAGCAATAGAGCCGCAACGAATCCCCGCCATAGCCACGAATCACAATACTTCATCGTTCTCTCCCTGGCACCTGTTCAGGTATAGTTCTCTCTGTTCGGCGAAGATCTCCCGACTTCGCCGACGGGATGACCGCAGCGTCTCCATTCCTCTGTCGTGGTGACCTTCGGTCGGGTCTTGTGCAGGGTCGGGAGGCCCACGCACAACAAGCGAGCAGATGGATAGAGTTGCGGCCTGACGAACCGCTCTCCGGTACGACCCGCGCGATGCGTTGAACGTCAATGCGCCCTACGACTCTGGAGGGAAACCGAAGAGGAAATGCAAACGCGACGCCGGCCCCTCCGCTTCTCCGCTAAGGCCTAGTACAGCAAAGAATCGCCCGGGGGTCAAGAAAATTGGACTTTCCGAGGTCGCACCCACTGCGCTTGCCTCAACTGCGCCTATGGGCTCAGCGCACGCGGTAGTACCGAGTGGGCCTCAGGATTGCCACCCTTGTCCACGCCGCCCGCCTAGGAACCGATCTCAACGTAGGTGCTCCGTCAGCCGGATACGCCTGTTCTACCAATGCCCGCCCTGATGGCGCAGGGAGAATTCTTGATAGTGCATCTTGGGCAACTCGGCGACAAATCGCGAGGGGCGCTGGAAACCGCCGGTGTCGCCGCCGGTCATGCGGAAGACGGGGTATGTGAGATACAATTCGTCCTTGGCGCGCGTGACGGCGACATAGAAGAGGCGGCGTTCTTCTTCTTCGCCTTCAAGGTTGTCGAGTGACCGGGCGAGCGGGAACATGCCGTCGCACAGACCAATCACGAAAACGGCCCGCCACTCCTGCCCTTTCGCCTGATGGACGGTGCTGAGACGGATGAACTCCTGTTCGCCGGTCGCCAGTAACGACGCATCATCCGCTTCGAGGTTCGTCAACAGCGCCAGTTGGCTCAGGAAATCGTCGATACTTTCAAACTGCATCGCGAACGAAGCGAGTTGGTGCAAATCCTCCTCGCGCGTGCGGGCGTTCGGATACTTCACTTTCAGGTAGCTCGCATAGAAGCCATCGATGACCTGCTCGATCATCTCGGCAGCACGTTTGGGTTCCATCGTGCGCAACTTGTTCAACACCTCCGCCGCCTTCTTCCAATCATCCACTGCCTTCTTGGGGATTGCGTCGCTGGTTGTTGGTAGGGACGGACCGCCGGGCCGTCCGTCCTCGGACTCTTGGCTTGGCTCGCCCGGCGGTCGAGCCCTACCTGCCAGAAGCGGATGAAACTTCTCCCACAATTTTTCGGCGGTTTTGGCGCCGATGCCGGCGAGCAATTTCAGGATGCGCTTGAATGCCAACTCGTCGTGGGGATTGACCGCGATTTTGAGGAAACAACTGACATCTTTCACGTGTGCCTGCTCGAAGAAACGCAGTCCGCTGGTGATCACGTACGGGATGTTCCGCCGGGTCAGTTCCATCTGCAATTCCATCGCGTGATAGTGGGCGCGATACAGCACGGCGATGTCGTTCAACGAAGCGCCTTCCTCGCGCAATTCCAGAATGCGCTGCGCGATGAACAGCGCCTGCTGGTTGCTGTCGGGGCACGGGATAAGCCACGGTTTCGCGCCACCCGCACGTACCGCCGTGAGGTTCTTGGCGAATTGGTGAATGTTGGCTTTGATCGCGTCGTTGGCGAGCGCGAGGATGCTCGGCACGCTGCGATAGTTGACCTCGATCTTGAACGTGCGCGCGCCCGGGTAGCGCTCTGGAAAACCGAGTATGTTGCGGTAATTCGCCCCGCGCCACGAATAAATCGACTGCGCGTCGTCGCCGACCACCATCAAATTGCGATGCAGCATGGCGACTGCATCGATCAATTCCGCCTGGATTTTATTTGTGTCCTGATACTCGTCAACGAGAACGTGCAAAAACTGTTCGCGGTAGTGCGCGGCGACTTCGCTGTGCTCCTGAAACAACCGCAATGTATTGACGAGCAAATCGTCGTAGTCCATCGCATTGGCCTTGAGCTTGCGCTCGCGGTACGCGTCGCGCAACGTCTTGATCGGCCCCGCCAGATGCGAGAAATAATCGTATTGCTCGGCCAGCACTTTTTCAATGGAGCGCTCCGTGTTCACGGCCAGTGAGTAAATCTCCGCGAGCACGTCGCCTTTCGGAAACCGTTCCTGTTTCGTGTCGATACCCGCCTCGGCGATGCACGCATCGAGCATGTCCTTCGAGTCCTCACGGTCGAGGATCGTGAAGTCATTGCCAAACCCGAGCAGCTTCGCGTGGCGGCGCAACATCCGGTTGCCAACATGATGGAACGTCCCACCCCAGATCGAGGAGATATCTGTCGGCAGGAGGTTTTCGACACGCCGCAGCATTTCTTTGGCGGCCTTGTTGGTAAACGTGAGGAGCAGAATGCGCCCCGGCGGAACGCCGTGCTCGACGAGCCACGCGACGCGATAGGTCAGCGTCCGCGTCTTGCCGCTGCCGGCACCGGCGATGACGAGCATCGGCCCGGAATCCACCGTGCCGTCCGCGCCCGTCGCCGTGACCGCCGCGAACTGCTGATCGTTCAGCTCCGCTCGGTAGTCGATATGAAGGTCCCGCGCTTCCTGCGTGGGTTTCAAGATGTACTCTTGCGCCATCGAGAGAAAAATTACCCGTTACTTCCCCAACGCCATCCCGAACACGATCGCAGCCACCAAACTGAGAATCGCCAGCATGCCACCGGGCATGAACCGCCGCGACTTCACGTAGCGAACCGCAAAGAGCACCACCAACAGCAGCGCAATCACCTCCGCAGCCACCACGCTGTGTTCGGAACCCCGCCAAACGCCGTACCCACTGGCCAGCAGTGCCAGCCCCATTCCCACGCCTGAAAGCAGCGACGCTTTGCTGCCGACCCTCACATATCCCGCGATACCCCCGAGGATCATGATTGTGCCGTAAACCCAAATCTCAACCGCTGTCTGTTCCATAATTGTCCACCCTACCCGATGAGCATCGCCGTTGTCCAGAGGGGGTTCCCCAAAGTTGGTCATGTCCTGGTCTCAAAATCGTACATGCGAGGCCAACTACGACCCCTACATCTGGCAGCCCAGACGCCACACCCACGGAAATAATTCGCGCTGAGAGCCCTGTAAATATCAGGAGACCACCCCGGGATTTCTTTGCTTGCGCAGGCGTAAAAGTTTCTGATATAGGAAAATAGGCATCAAACTTGCAGCAATTTGGTGCTGTTTCAAAAACAAGGAGGAGGTTGAAGTGAGTCACATGAGAATGAAGTATCTGTCGGTATGCCTTTTTGCCTTTACAGGCGTCCTCTTGGCCGGCCCATCGCATGCCCAAAGCTTGGTCGCGCGCAGCCAATTGCGGCGCACTACGGACCCCTCAACACGCGCAGCGCGCGGTTCCGTCGTGATGACAATTGATGCGAGTGGCAAAGAAACTTTTCGGGTCGAGGTCACTGATTTGGGAGACGACAACTTCGCTCCCTTCTACCGTGCGGAATCGAGCTTCACGACCAACATCATCCCGAGCTTGCTCTTGCCCCCACTGAACCGCACCAGCGTCAAAAACGGCGACTGGTCGCGCACGCTGGTGGGTGCGGGTGAGGCGCCGGAGGACTTTCTTCCGTTTGTTGCAAGCCTGACAGACCTCGACGGCAGCTCAGTTGATGTTTCACAGCCCGGCATCCCCTTCGTCACCACGATCTATACAAATATCTTCGGTGGCATGACCAACACCGTCATGGGCGTGACAAACATCGTAGGAACTATCACCAACATCATCGACGGCATTGTAATTCCCAACCCGGGGCAAACCGGCTTCGTTTTCTCAGTGCTCTGGGCTCCGCTGCCCGAATTGACAACCGACCCCGGTGCGCTGAGCTATCATCGACACGGCAAACTTGCGGTTGTCGGCGACGCCAGCCCGCATGCCAGCGGGACTGTAAAGATCAGTTTCAACGGAGCCACCGGTCGTTCCGTGTTGGACGTGCGGGCCGCGAACTTGACACATGGCCAGCAATACACGCTTTTCGTCGCCGATAGTACAAATCAGGACATGACGGTCATGATCCCAGTCGATTTGATGATACAAAACAACACCCTCGGCCCCATTGCCACGCTGGTTCGTGACACCCAATTCGCCGACCCGCTGCCACAGCAAGCCCGCGACATCGGCGACCTCTCCGGCCGCATCGTCCAGATCCGCGATGCATTCGACGTCGTGCACCTGCAGGGCATTATGCCGTAACCCATCACTCTCTCGACCGGTAGTTTGCGACAGGGCAACTCGATTTCCGAGTTGCCCTGTTTGTTTTGCCGCGACGTAAAGGAAAAATCCTCGACATTGCCGCCAGGAAAGTGGTTTGCTGGCTCGTGCGAAAATCGATGGAAACCTTATGATCAAGCTGCGGGTTCTCGCGGCGATTGCACTCGTCGCGCTGTCGGGTCGCCAATGCGTTGCGAGTGCGACTACGAACATTACGCCGTTCATCTTGTACGCCTTTGGCGGTCCCGACGGCGCAACGCCCGAAGCGGGGCTGGTCATAGGTCGTGACGGGGGCTTCTATGGCACCACCTCGCGAGGCGGCCCCAACGACACCGGCACCGTCTTCAGGATCACTACCGCAGGTACATTGACCTCGTTGTACAGTTTCACGGGCGGAGCCGACGGCGCGACGCCCGAGGCGAACCTGATTCAAGGCGCCGACGGCAACTTCTACGGGACGACCTTCCTGGGTGGGACGAACGCTGTCGGGACCGTCTTCCAAATCACTTCCAACGGCGTGTTCACCTCGCTGCATAGCTTCACGGGTACTGACGGCAGCTATCCGCTGGCCGGCCTCGTCCAAGGTCCCAACGGCAACTTCTACGGAACGACGTCCGCTGGCGGCGCCAACGGTACCGGCACGGTATTCCAGATCAGTTCTACAGGCGTATTGACGACACTGTACAGTTTTACCGGTGGAGCCGACGGCGCAACTCCCAAGGCCGGGCTGACGTTGGGCACTGATGGCAATTTCTACGGAACAACATTTCTCGGGGGGACGAACAACGACGGCACGGTATTTCTGATCACTCCGACTGGCGTGCTCACGACGCTCTTCCAGTTCAATGGCAGAGTTGATGGCCGAAATCCCCAAGCGGCTCTCGTCCAGGGTCTCGATGGCAACTTCTATGGCACCACCGAGGCAAAAGGGGCGCGTGGTAACGGCACCATGTTCAGGGTCACCTCGGTCAGTTCCACGGGCGTCCTCAACCTGGTATTCGGGTTCGGGGGCACCGACGGCAAGAATCCGCAGGCGGCATTGATGCAAGGCAGGGACGGTTTTTTCTACGGGGCAACCACGTTTGGAGGGTTCAACTATGGCAGCGTGTTCCAGATCAGCTCCAACGGCCTGTTGGCGACGCTGTACAATTTTATCGGGGGCACTGACGGGGGCATACCCTATGCGGGGCTTGTCCAGGGCAGCGATGGATACTTCTACGGGACGACCGGCTACGGCGGCCTGAACCTCCATGGCACTGTGTTTAAAATCAGCGCATTCCCGGGGGGAACGTATAGCGGCCTCGCCATGCAGACCAATGCGCCGTCCGCGCTCAGTTCCGGATTCCTCGATCTCACCTTGCGCGTCGAGGGATCGTTCACGGCCAAGCTGACGATGGGCGGCGTGCGCTCCACATTCAAAGGGCAATTCGATGTGCCAGGCAATGCGACGAACACACTCATGCCCAACGGCCAGAATCCGCTGCAGATCATCTTGCATTTGAATGAAGGCGGCGGGACCAACGAGATTTCGGGAACGGTGTCCAATGGCGTGTTCACATCCCAGCTTTCGGCGGATCCGGCCGCTACGTTCAACGGGGTTTCGTTCGGCAATACAAATCGCTGCCCGGTCACCGGGCGGTTTACCTTCGTCTTGCCGCCCGCGGATATAAACGATACGACGGTTCCACAGGGATACGGTTACGGGACATTAATGGTGTCCAGATCTGGCAGAGGACGCCTCCAGGGAGTCCTTGGTGATGGAACGGCGTTCCACGCTTCCAGCGCTATTTCAACTCTCAACACCTTTGCCCTCTACGACGCGATTTATCCGGGGAAGCAGGGCGCCTGCCTTGGTCGGCTCAGCTTTCCCACAACCAACACGCTCGTCGCCACGGTGGACTGGTTCAAACCGCCGGTCCCCAGCAACCCCTTTTATCCCGGAGGATTTGCGACCGCTGTCGGTCTGACCGGCGCACAATACATCCCGCCGTTGCACGGTGTCCCGTCTGTCGCCGGAACCGCGCAGTTGACCTTGGGCGGCGGCAATTTGGTGAGCAACATCGTCAAGACCGTGGTCATCGCCGCGAACGGCGCCGTCACGGTATCGCCCCCCGGCAGCGATCAGTTGTCGTTGACGATCAAGCCGGGAACAGGTCAATTCAGCGGCATCTTCCTCAACACCAACATCGACAAAATCACCCCGGTCAACGGACTCTTGCTGCAGGATGACAACTTTGCCGGCGGGCTGTTCTTGGGAAATACTCAGTCGGGGTTCATTACCATCGTACCTGAACCGTGAGCGCACCGCGGTCGTCGCCCTACCCTTCCAACTGTTTCAGGTCGATGCGCCCGTCATAAAGCGCCTTGCCGACAATCGCTCCTACGAGATTGGGGCACTCCTCGGTGAGATCTTGAAGCCGCTGAATGTCTCCGAGTTGTGAAACTCCGCCGCTGGCAATCACATGGCACGTGGTCGCGGCACAAACTGCGGAAATCGCGCCGTAATTTGGGCCCGCGAGCATGCCGTCCGTCGAAACATCCGTGAAGATGATGCTCGGAACACCCAGCCCGTTGATCTGCCGCGCAAACTCAACGGCGGAAAGCTCGGTTTTCTCCGTCCAGCCCTTCACCGCCGCGAAGCCGTCGCGAGCATCGATGCCGACCACGATCCGTTTGCCGAAATCCTTCACGAGTGCGCTGACAAATTCGGGCGAGTCACACGCCTTGGTGCCCAGCACGATGCGGGTGACTCCCATTTGCAACGCTTCTTCGACCTGCGAGCGGCGACGTAATCCGCCGCCGAGCTGGATCGGAATTTGCACGGTGCGGAGAATGGAGCGGACGCCATCCCAATTCCTCGGCTCGCCCTCAAACGCTCCATCGAGGTCCACCACGTGCAGATAGCGCGCTCCCTCATCTTCCCACCGCTTCGCCACAGCCGCAGGATCGTCGCTATACACCGTCACCGCCTCGGCGCGCCCCTGCTGCAAGCGCACCACCTTCCCACCTTTCAGGTCGATGGCCGGAAAAATAAGAAAGGGGCGTTTCATTTCTTCCCCAAACTCACAAAATTCTCCAACATCTTGAGTCCCACCGCCTGCGATTTCTCCGGATGAAACTGCGTCGCATACACATTGTCCGACCAGAGCATCGAGCAAAACTCGATTCCGTAGTCGGTCGTCCCGCACACGACAGATGCACTCTTTGGTTTGCAATAGAAGCTGTGGACGAAATAGACGTAACTGTTTTCTGAAACGCCTTCAAGAAGCGGGCAGTTCCGCTGTTGAATCCGCAATTGGTTCCAGCCCATGTGCGGCACCTTGAGGCCATTCACCGCAAAACGTGGAACTGTCCCGGGAAACAGTGCGAAGCCCTTCACACCCGGCGCTTCTTCGCTCGTCTCGAATAGCGCCTGAAAACCAAGGCAGATGCCAAGAAACGGGCGTCCGGTCCCGACGAATTCACGGATCGCCCCGACGAGCCCGGCTTTCTCCAGGTTCGCCATGCAATCCCCGAAAGCGCCCACGCCCGGCAGCACGAGCGCATCCGCCGCCAGCACCGCATCGGGGTCGGTCACGATGCGCACGTCGGCGCCCACCCGCGCCAACGCCTTCTCGACGCTGCGCAGGTTGCCCATTCCGTAATCAACGAGTGCAATCATGGAGCCTTGGACAATATCGGAGATTCCCTCCCGCGTTCAAGCCCCGGAGTAGTGCCCGAATTTGGAGGGCGACGTTTACCCGCCTTTGGCGGCGCCGAAGGCGACCAGGCCTCTGTCGTGGCCGCCTTCTGCGAACAGACGCGATGAAGTGCGTCTCTCCAAATGGCAAACTGGGACACTACCGTCCTCCCGAGCGTCTTGCTGTTTTCCACCGGGTATGTTTTACTGCGAACAATCGAAGTCGGACGCGTGAAGGCGAGGCAATCCAAACCACAGGCTGTGACCAGAGGCGAGGCGCTGTTCTCCTATTCGCTGGTGGGCGCATTCGTGCTCTTGGGAGTAATCGGCGTCCTGCATCACGCGATGTGGCGCGACGAGACCCATGGCTGGCTCGTAGCCCGATTTAGCAAATCACTTTCCGCGCTGTATATCGGGACACGATACGAGGCGCACTTCATCCTCTGGAACTTCCTCCTTTGGATCCTGACGAGATTCACCCATGACTGCCAGGCAATGCAATGGTTTCACCTCGGGTTGGCAACCGGCAGCGTCTGGCTGGTGGTGCACTTTGGCCCGTTTACGAGGATACAAAAAGCCCTATACTGTTTTGGCTATTTTGCCTTCTTCGAATATTGTTTGGTGTGCCGGGAGTATGTGTGTATCGGTCTGCTCATGTTCAGTCTGTGTGCGCTACGCGGCTGGCGAAAGGACAGCTTCGTTCCGCAGGCGCTGATTCTGTTCCTGCTCTCGAACATCAATGTCTTTGCGACGTTCATCGCGTTCTCTTTTGTCGCGGCGGCGGCGCTGGAGCACTTCCGGTCCAGAGATTTGGGACAGTTGTGGACCACAAAAAAATGGGCCCTGATTTTCAGCGGCCTGATCCTGTGTGCCGCAGTGCTGGGTGATGGACTTCAGTCGATCAAACCTGCCGACGCCCTGATTGCGAGGAGTTGGCAGCATCCGATAACGGCTGGCGACTTCGCGGTGGCGCTCTCCAACGTATGGCGCGGTTATGTCCCGATCCCCACACCCTTCCCTCTTTTGGTGACGGCGATCGAGGGATCGTCTCATTTTGTAAGACTGATATGGGGATCGAATTTCCTGTTGGATTATGCACCGCAAACATTGCCGTTCGGCGTAATCTTATCTCTCGGCTTGCTCGCGGCGTCGACCTGGACGCTCCGGCGCAGCCCGATGGCTGTCGCCTGGTACTTATCGGGAACGTGCCTGATGCTCCTGTTTCAGTCCGTAATCAATCCGGGCGCACTGAGGCATCACGGGCTTTTCTTCATTCTGTATATTGCCTGCTTGTGGTGCGGGTTCACACGGGCTCGCGACCAGAAGCCGCGTTCACCCCCCGCCAGTCTGCCCCTGCGGTTGGAGCGCTTCTTTCTCCCATCGATCTTGGCCCTGCAGGTCGTTGCCGGCGCGTACGCGTGGACGCTCCATCTAATGATGCCTTTCTCCGCTAGCCAACTGGCCGCGAACTTCATTCGAGAACATGGCTATGCGAATCTCCTGATTATTGGGAGCAAGGAATCGCTTGTGGCTCCCGTGACCGCTTATCTGGATCGACCCATTTATTACCCCGACAGCGAAAGGTATGGGACTTACACCCTTGAGAACACCACCCGGCATGATCTTACCCCGCCGGAGCTTGTGCAGTCAGTGGCGCAGATGGCCATGAAGGCGCAGGGAGATACGCTCCTGATCTGGGACCGCCAGTTTACGTCCTCACAGGGCGGCATTACGGAGGCACTGAAGAGCGCGTGGCTGAGCCCGGATGGCCATCTCTCTACCCTGTCAAAGCCCCCGCCGGAACCACGCATGAAACTGTCGATGCTCGCCGATTTTCGTTTCGTGATCGGCGATGAGGTGTATTCGCTCTACTTGATAAATCCGCCTTGATGGAATCGGGTGTGCCCGTTGTGCATCGTCGCGGCAGCACCGATAAAAAACCCACTGTAGCGGCGTTCGGCGCCTGCCCCGAGTCGAACTGAAGGGAGCGCCGGTCGTTGATTTTTGCTCAGGATTTCGGCGGTCGTAGGCCGCCGCTACAGATAGAAACAACTTTTTCGTCGGGCTGATCCATCTCCGCAGCAGCGTCCTCCGATGCGTGAAAGGAGTCGAGAGAGAAGGCACACACCGGCAATTGACATCGCCCAACAGTTGCAGTAAGTCTCCGGCGTCGTCTTTGGCGCACCTACCGCCCCGCGAACGCGGGACGGATAAGCGGGAGTTATGAAGCGATTACTGCTCTTGGTTGCCGCACTGGCCCTCGCGAGTACGCGGGTACTCGCCTCCTTGGAAGACGGCCTCGTCGCCTATTGGTCGTTCGATGGCACCAATGCCGTTGACAACAGCGGGAACGGACATAACGGCATCGTCCTCGGATCGGTTACCCAGGCGCCCGGCATTTTTGGAGGCGCATTCCAATTTCAAGGCGGCCCAGGCTCGATTATGATTCCCCGGTCGAACGCCTTCGCCCTCACCAACAACCTCACCGTCGGCGCGTGGGTCAATTACCATACCGTGGCCTCCTCGTTCGGCTCGCAAATCCTCTGGTTCGGCGACCCGGCTCCCGCCCATGATCCGTGGGAGATTCACCTCTTGCCTGACGGCACCGCCCAATTTCGTATCGATTGTGGCACGGGCGGCCAAAGCGTCGTCCTCAATTCCTCGACCCCGCTCGCGCCGCGCCGGTGGTATTTCGTGGCCGCAACCGAGTCCAGCGTGGGCGACCGCAAGACCCTCCGCTTGTACGTCAACGGTGCGCTCGACGGAACACTGGTGACCAATGTGTTCGTCCACTACGACCTCGGCAACATGGCGGCGGAGATTGGGGCGGTGGACCACGGCACCTGGCAGTTTTTCAACGGCGACATCGACATGCCGTTTGTGTACAACCGCGAACTCACCGCCCAGGAAATCGCGGACATCTCTGCCAGCGGAAGCTCCCCGATCGCCCCCACTTCCCGCCCCGTCCACTGAGCGCGACCGGAGCGTTCTAAAGCATCCCGCTGATAGAACACGTGCGCGTCGAGATTGGTTACTGAGCGCATGGCTTACATAGCGATGGCGATCCTGAGGCCCCCTCTTGAAGCCGCGGCAAACGCCGAGAATCGGCTTGTCCGCATTGTCAAAGGTGATATTACTGAGTGCTCATACTGCTGAATTGTCCGCAACAATCGCGGGCCGCAGGAGGACGCATGACGACGCTGCAACTCCAGCTGTTCAACTGCTTGTACCTGGCCCTCTTGGCAGCTGTCGCCTTCTTCACGCGCGCGACGGCGCGGCGCATCGCGGGGGCCCTGGCCGGCGGGGTGGTCTTCGGTGTGGTGGCCCTGGGCATTATCGCCCTCGGTGAGAAGGTGGGGTGGTGGCACATGGTCCTCACCTGGAAGCCGTACTTCATCACGCTACTGCTGGTCGGCTTCGCCATGTGCGCGTTCATCTACCTTATCACCTGGCGGATCGCCCGCCGGTTTGGCTGGCGCGGGCTGGCGGTGGCAGCGATCGTCGCCGCGGTCATCGGGCCGCCGCGGGACTATTGGTACATGGCGAAGTTCCCGGAGTGGGGCGCCTACGAACCGGGGATCGCCCCCGTCCTTGCGACCGCCGCGACCTACGCCGTCATGGTACTCTTGGGGCATGGGGTAATGCGCCTGATCGCCGGGCCGGCGCGTGCGGATCGATTAGCGCGCCGCTCTTGGGGATCCGCCGAACCATCCGCTGCCGCCGACCAAGGCGACCCCGGCGGCTGAGCTCGATCATTGGGCGAAGCGAACCTTTCCCAGTGTTGCAGTCCTCGAGCGGTGAAATCGCTGGGTTCGCGAATTGTTCAAGTCGGGCAGGCAAGTCCGACAATGAAACTTACCATCCGCTGAGGAGAGAGCCCGCAATCGTCACGGCGCAGAAGCTGAAAGGGGTGACTAGAACTCATCCGGAAGCTCACCACAAGAATTTGTCATTCTGAGCGAAGCGAAGAATCTCTGGTTTTTCCACGACCCCCCAAACGACCGAGACCCTTCGACAAACTCAGGGTGACAGCAAAGACAGACGCGCCGGTTACGCCGCGTCTTTGGATTGCTTCTTGCGGATCAGAGGTTCGCGTTTGCCTTCGACGACGCCGCGGTTGATGGTGACTTCGGCGATGTCGTCGCGCGAGGGGATTTCGTACATCAAATCGAGCATGAGCTTCTCCAGCAGGGACCGCAAGGCGCGCGCGCCCGTGCCCTTCTTCAGCGCGGCTTCCGCCAACGCCTGGAGCGCGTCCTTGGTGAAATTGAGATTCACGCCTTCCATCGCGAACAGCTTGCTGTACTGCTTGATCATCGCGTTCTTCGTGTCGGTGAGGATCGCGACCAGCTCGGCTTCCGTCAATTCGCAGAGCACCGAGACGACAGGCAGCCGGCCGACGAATTCGGGTATCATCCCGAATTTTAGCAGGTCCTCCGGCTCCACGTGCTCCGTAATACTAACACGGTCCGCCATCTTGAACGTCTCATCCGATTTGCCGAACCCGAGCGCGTGGCCACCGACGCGGCGCTGGACGATCTTGTCCAACCCAATGAACGCTCCGCCGCAAATGAACAAAATATGCTCGGTATTGACCTGGATGTATTCCTGATGCGGATGCTTGCGACCGCCCTGCGGCGGGACATTGCAAACCGTGCCTTCGAGAATCTTCAAGAGCGCCTGCTGCACACCTTCGCCCGAAACGTCGCGTGTGATGCTGGCCGAATCGCTCTTGCGCCCGATCTTGTCGATCTCGTCGATATAGACGATGCCGAGTTCGGCGCGCTTCACGTCGTAGTCGGCGTTTTGCAGCAACCGCAACACAATGTTCTCCACATCTTCGCCCACGTAGCCCGCTTCGGTCAGCGTGGTGGCGTCGGCAATGCAGAACGGCACGTCGAGAATGCGCGCCAGCGTGCGCGCCAGCAGCGTCTTCCCCGAACCGGTCGGGCCGATCAGCAGGATGTTGCTCTTCTCGATCTCGACGTCGCGATGGTCATCGAGTTTGACCGCCCCGTTGGCGGCCTTCTCGGGAATTGCCGTGTCCTGCTGGATGCGCTTGTAGTGATTGTGAACGGCGACCGCGATGCTCTTCTTCGCGCGCTCCTGCCCGACGACGTATTGATCCAACTGGCGGCGGATATCGGCCGGCTTGGGAACATTCAGGCGGAAGCCGGACGACGGTTTGCCTTTTGGATTGCTGAGTTCCTTGTCGAGGATGCTCTTGCAAACGGTGATGCAATTGTCACAGATGTACACGCCCGGCCCGGCAATGAGCTTGCGCACCTCGCCGTGGGTCTTCCCACAGAAGCTGCACATCGTCAGGTTGGTCGGTCGGGCCACGTGATTCCTTAGGCGGTTTTCTCCGGTTTCTTGTCCTTGTCCATGTCGCGGCGCGATTTCACGACATCATCGACCAGACCGTAGTCCCGCGCCTCGGCCGCCGACATGAAGAAGTCACGGTCGGTATCTTTCGCGATCGCGTCGACGGCCTTGCCCGTGTGCATGGCGAGAATCTCATTGAGACGGTCGCGCATCCGCAAAATCTCTTTGGCCTGAATACTGATATCGGACGCCTGCCCCTGCACTCCCCCCCACGGTTGGTGAATCATAATGCGGGCGTTCGGCAGCGCGAAACGTTTGCCCTTCGTGCCGGCGGCGAGCAATACCGCTCCCATGCTCGCGGCCTGACCGACGCAATAGGTCGTCACATCGCACTTCACAAATTGAATCGTGTCGTAGATCGCCAGTCCGGACGTGACGGAGCCGCCCGGCGAGTTGACGTACAGGTTGATGTCCTTCGCCGGGTCCTCGGATTGCAGGTACAACATCTGGGCAATAATGAGATTGGCGACGTTGTCATCAATGGGCGTGCCGATGAACACGATGCGGTCTTTCAACAGGCGCGAATAGATATCGTAGCCGCGCTCGCCGCGGCCCGTCTGCTCCACCACCATCGGTATCAGAATCTGGGCGTTGTCCATTTATGTTCCTTTTGCGTACTATGATAGCATTTCTTTTGCCGTGTGCAATCGGCCGCCAGCAATTCTCCTGTGCGCCGCTAGTGCGGTGCCCCAGAGACCAGTCCACAGTTTTTTTAACGGCCCCCTCACCTTACTCCTCTTCCCCGGAGGGGAGAGGAAACCCCAGCCGGCACAGATTCCAAAAGTGTCTCCTCTCCCCTTGGGGGAGAGGCAAGGTGAGGGGTACGCCTTATCCGCCTCATTGTGAAGGTCTGATACTGACATCACGCTAGGAACCGGCGACGGTTTCGACTTTTGCGCTGTCCACCAGTAAATCGAGGGTTTTGTTGACCAAAATCTGCTCCTCAATCTCGTCCATCCCGCCCTTCTGAGCCAACTGGGCCTTCAGCCGGGCCGGGGTCGTGCGCGATCGTTGTGCCAGGGTCACAATGCGCTCCTCAATCTCAGACTCCTCGACCTTGATCTTCTCCGCCTGGGCGATGGCATCGAGGACGAACGACGTGCGCAACCGATCCGCCGCGCTTTTCGAAGCGAACCCGTATATCTCATCCTTCTTCTCTTCGAGTTGGGCTTTCGTCGCGCCGCGCATACTGTTCTCGCGCACGACGTCATAAATGATGCTGCGGGTTTCCTGTTGCACCAATGACTGCGGCAGCTCGAATACGACCCGGGACAACAAATAGTCGACGATCTGGCGGCGCATCTCACCGTCCTGTTGCCCTTCCGCTTCGCCCACCAGCCCCTTCCGCACCGTGTCCCGCAGTTTTTCCAGGCTTTCCGCACCCAGCTTCTTGGCGAACTCCTCGGTGAGTTCGGGCAACTTCTTTTCCTTGATCGCGGCGACATCGACAAAGAACGTCGCTTTCTTTCCCGCCAACGCCTTCTCAGGAAAGTCCGCGGGGAAATCGATCAGTACCTGGCGCTTCTCGCCCGCGTTGGCCCCGACAAGCTGATCGCAAAAGCCAGGCAGAAACGATTCCGACGAGATCAGGAGCCAGAAATCCTTGTTTTCACCCAGGCCTTTCGCCTCGGGCGCCAGTTCGTTGATCGGTTTGCCATCGGCCACGCCGGTATAATTGACGACGGCGTAATCACCCGTCTTGAGCGTGCGGCCCTCCACGGCCACGAAATCCGCCTGCTGCTCGCGCAAGGAATCAAGCGTCTTGTTAATGTCCTCGTCCTTGACGGCGACCGCCTTCTTCTTCACCGCAATGCCCTTGTAATCAGGGAGCGAGAATTCGGGCGCTGTGTCGACGGCGGCGGTGTAGACCAAGGCGTGCCCGGGCTTGTAGTCCACGGCCTCGATTTGCGGGTAGCCCACCACCTTCAAGTGTTCCTGATTCAAGGCTTCGCGGTAGCTCTCGGGAATGAGCCGCTTGCGCAGTTCCTCGTCGATCTGGCCGGCAAAGCGTTTCTCGACCATCGGTTCGGGTGCCTTCCCGGGACGAAACCCCGGAATGGAGGCCACCTTGCGGAATTCCTGCAGAATTTCAGCACGCGTGCCCGCGACGCGCTCCGCCGAAACCTCCACCCGGAGTTTCTTGCGGCACGGCGCGGTATTTTCAATCGTCACAGCCATGTAATCTCGTCTCCCTATCGTTAAGGAGCCAACGGTATAGAAAACCGCCGAAGCCCGTCAAGCTCCGAACCAACCATGACGGTTCGGAGCAAGCGTGCAAGTCGCAAAGTTGCTGGTTTCAGAACTGCACGGATACACAAATTTGCGACCAGTCGGGGCCGGTCCGGTGATGGTTTTGTCCCTTTCGGGCCAATCTACACGAAAAACGGCAAAATTCTGGTGTTTGGCGCCGTTGGCACCGACCCTGCTAAATAAGCACTTACCCTATACCACACCATACCTCGTCGAAGGCGCTTCTCCACGCCAACCGACAGAATGAGGCCGAGGCCCCAAACCTCGGCCTCGCCTCTTTTAGGGAACCGTCTAGAACGGTATTGCGGTCACACCCACGACTTGCGGACCAGCCACATCTTGATCACTTGTGTCAACCCGACGTAGCACAGCAACGTCAGGAACAACAGCGGCCAAAACAGCAGCGGCAGCGGGACGAATCCCAAACTCGCGGCCAACGGTGAGAACGGCAGGTAGGCGCCGACAGCCATGATGAGCAGCGACGTCATAGTCAGTTGCCAACTGGCCCGCGATTGGACGAAGGGAATCAAGTTGGTGCGGATGACGTGGATAATGAGCGTTTGCGTCATCAGCGATTCGACAAACCAACCGGTATGAAACAACGAAGCCGCGTACGTTTCATCCGGGCTGGACACATTCGCGAAGCGCGCGGCCAGTTCCGGTGGCGGCGCCAGGTGCAGTTGATTGCATTTGAACAGAAACCACATCATCGCATACGTCGTGTAATCAAAGATCGAACTGATCGGCCCGATGAACAAAATAAACCGCGCAATCTCGCCCATCTGCCACGGCCGGGGCTTGGCGGTTTGTTGCGGCCCGACATTGTCAGTGGGTATCGGCACCTGCGAGAAATCGTAGAGGAGATTGTTCGTGAGCACCTGGATCGGAGCCATCGGCACGTACGGCAGCCACGCGCTCGCGCCAATGACGCTAAACATATTGCCGAAGTTCGAACTCGCGCCCATGCGAATGTACTTCAGGATATTCACGAAGACCTTGCGGCCCTCCAACACCCCTTCCTCCAGCACCATCAAACTCTTTTCGAGCAGAATCACATCGGCGGATTCCTTGGCGATGTCCACGGCGTTGTCCACCGAGACGCCGACGTCGGCGGCCCGTAGCGCGGGCGCGTCGTTGATGCCGTCACCCATGAACCCGACGACGTGGCCTTTGCCTTGCAGCGCTTTCACGATGCGCTGCTTGTGCGCCGGCGACAGCCGGGCGAATACATCCGTTGTTTCCACCGCTTCCGTAAGTTGCGGGTCCGTCATGGTTTCGACATCACGGCCCAGGACGATCTTGTCGGCTTCGATGCCGACTTCGCGGCAGACTTTGCGCGTGACAAGGTCATTGTCGCCGGTCAGGACCTTGACGGTGATGCCATGTTGTCGCAGCACGGTGATCGCCTTGGCGGCCGTGTCCTTCGGCGGATCAAGAAATGCCAGGTAGCCGGTCAGCACCAGGTCACACTCGTCGGCCTTGGAATAGGCATCCCGTTTTTCCAATTTCTTGGTCGCCACCGCCAACACGCGGAACCCGTCTCCATTCAGGTCATTGACTTCCGCCATCAGATCGTCGGCCAAAATCGGCTCCATCGGGAAAATCTCGCCGTCATACTCGAAGTGTGTGCACCTGACAAATACCGCTTCCGGCGCGCCCTTGGTCAGCAACTGCCGCGCGCCATCCGCCCCCTGGACCGCAACGGACATCATGCGCCGCGAGAAATCGAACGGTAGCTCGTCCACCTTGGCGTACGTATCGAGCGACAGTTGGCTATGCAGCTCCTTATGCTGCAGCACCGCGCGATCCAGTACGTTTTTCAGTCCCGTTTGAAAATGGCTGATGAGATAGGCGTCGCGCAGCACCTCCTCGTTCTCTTTCTTGAACACGTCGCAGTACACCTCGAGAATGACGTGATCCATCGTGAGCGTGCCCGTCTTGTCGGTGCACAACACGTCCATCGCGCCGAAATTCTGGATGGAATTGAGCCGCTTGACGATGACCTTCTTTTTCGACATGGCGAGGCCGCCCTTGGAAAGGCACACCGACACGATCATCGGCAGCATCTCGGGCGTCAGGCCGACGGCGACCGCCATCGCGAAGAAAAACGCCTCCTTCCAATCGTGCTTGGTCAGCCCGTTGATGAAGAACACCAGCGGCACCATCACCGCCATGAACCGGATCATCAGCCACGTGAAACTTTTCACGCCTTTGTCGAAGGCCGTTTCCACCGGCTGCCCGATGAGGCTGCGCGCCATTTTTCCGAAATAGGTTTGCGCGCCGGTGGCGACGATCACCGCCGTGGCCGTGCCGCTCTCCACGCTCGTCCCAAGGAAACAGAGGTTCGTGCGCTCGATGGGCGACACTTTGTCGCGCACGTCGCGCGCGTCCGTCTTCTCCACCGGCAACGACTCGCCGGTCAACGTGGCCTGGGTAAGAAACAGATCCTTGGCGGACACGAGACGGACATCGCCGGGAATCATGTCGCCGGCGGACAACTTCACCATGTCACCCGGCACGATGTCCCCCAGCGGGATTTCCCTCGGCTGTCCGTCGCGGATGACGGTGGCCGTGACCTTGATCATCGCCTTGAGTTTCGCGGCGGCGTTGTCGGCCTTCGTTTCCTGAATGAACCGCAGCGACAATCCCAACAACACCATGACCAGCATCACCACGCCGCCGATGTAATCGCTGGAAGATTCCGCCGTCGCGAAGGTCACGATGGCGAGGATGGTGAGTAAAATGACGAGTGGGTTGAACGCCGCCGTCCGCAGCCGGTCCAATAAATTGTGCCGCTTCTCCTGCGCGACTTCATTGCGGCCGTATTGCGCCAATCGGGCCGCCGCCTCGTCCTCGGTCAGGCCGGCGGGCGAGGTGCCGAGTTGTTGCAAGACCTCGGCGGCTTCCTTCGTCGCCGCGTCTCGAACGGCATCTGAAACCCGGTCCCCGATGCCGTTTTTTGCGCCACGCGCAAACAGCTTGCCGCCGGCTCGCTTGACAAGGTCATCCGTCTCGACCACGCCCGGCAATTTGAAGTTGGGTCGGAACCAGTTCATGACACAAACGCCCGCTCTACATACACGCGCCCCAGGAATTTTGCACGGCGAAAGTGCGGATAGCGCCGCCGACAGCCACGCACGCGGTTCGAGGTTCGAATCCCTCCCCGTCCGCCAAGTTGTTGACATAACCCAACTGTTGGGTTAGTGTCGGTGTCGGAGGCTTTGTTGGACAGCAATGTCTGGCATTGCCTTTTTTCTTTTTATTGTGCGCTTCCGTCATCTTCTCGCTCATGTTTGGGGCGAAGGTCTTCGACATAGAATATTCCATAGGTTGGCCATTCTTTGAGCGTCATTTCATCGACTCGCTTACCAATGTATCGCATGTCGAACACGATTCGCGCATAGGGTTCAATTTCCTTGCGGGTCGGCTCAGACATACGAGCCAGACGCAAACCCCAGTTGAGGCAGTAGGCGACAATGTCAGCGAGTTGAACAGCGGTCGTAAGATCGCTGTGAACGAAAAACGGTTCCGGGACGATGCGAGTGCTGCGCCGATATCCCTTACCGGTCTCGAGAAAATAGCGTTCGAGCTGGTTGAGGAGAATTCGGCTCTGTGCCTTTTCCAACTCGTCAAAGACGATCAACCCCATCTCATCGGGTGAAACATCTTCAAGGTAGTAAAAGAATCGCTCGAACAAATACGCGTAATCCTTTCGGAGCAATACCGGGTCACCGGGCCGTGGCGCATTCTTTTTTACAATCGCCCCAAACGTCTTCGTATGATACCGCGCGGCGAGTTCCAGAACTCGTTTCACAAATCCCAACGCCGCCTGCCCATAGGCGGTGAATTCATCCCGCTTTTGAGGCGCAATCTTTGTGCCCTGGGCTTCCAGCCACCCTTTCTCCAGAAAACTCCGCACGAGATTCCTGCGCAGATCGGATTCCACCGCCAACGCTTGCTGCGCGAAACGGAACGTCTTCTCTTTGAGGAGCTTCTTTCCTTTGAATTCGAGGCCGACGTCAGCCATGTGCAGTCCGAAAAACTCCAATTCGGCGTCGCGGATTGCCTGGATCAAATTCCATAGGTCGCGTTCGCGGATGGCAACGCCAGCCAGCACTTCATACGGCGCTTCCTTGCGGTCGTGGCCGCTCTCGTCAATGAAAAGCAGCATCGAATGTCCTCAGATCAGTTCTTCATCGCGCTTGGCGCGGGACATGCCGGGCTTCTTGTTCAGACTGTCCTTCGCCTCCTCAGCCGCACGCTCCAGATTCAATTTCAGCAGGCGCTCCAGAATCTGTTCGTCGCTCAGGTCAGCGGGCCAGCCGTAGGCGGCGGCGACAGCGGCATCGAGTTTCTTGTGGGCAAGGTCCAGCCACGTCGGGCGCTCGTTGTATAGGTTGGTCAGCGTGCGCTTTTTCAGCTTGGCGGCGCAATCGGCGTCTTTCGGTTCGAGACGCGGATAACGCACGGTGCCGATACCGTCCTTGTCGGGCTTGACTAGGTAGCGCGCCCACGGGCCAACGGCCGAGCCAGGAAATTCGAGAATCTTTTCTACCGTCCAATCTGGTGGATTCAACCACCGTTCGCGAAGTCCATCTAGTTCCTTCGCAACGGCGGCAACCGCCGCGTCTTGTTCCGCCGTCGGCTGTGGAAACGGAAATGTTTCGAAACAGGTGCTCGGGGTGTAGCGGAAGCCAGATTCCTTTTCGCGCAACTGAGTCCCTTGCGCCAACGCCCACACTTCGTGAAATCGTGAATGTACCAAACCGAAGAAATAGTCGTCAGCGCGAGCAAATGCGAACGTGGCGCTGTCTGGCAATGTGGGCGCTTGCAGCCAGACAAAGAGCCGGTATTTCGAGACTCGTGTCGTGCACAGAAAGCGTGGTAACGAGGCGAGCGATTTGCGCATTGCTGGCCGGGCTTCGACATGCTGCCACCAAAGTCGACGGTAAGACTCGCGAGCGTTCTCGCCTCGCTCCGGCTTCACCTTGTCCTTCACGAACTCAAACACGGCCTCGTACTGCGCCGCGTCCTGTTCGGACATTCCAACGCCAAAATCAATGATCCATGTACCACTGGATCGTTGGGTCAGATCCATGCCATTGACCCACGGCACGACCGCGTCGGAGTTAGGTTTGCCGTGCGGATTCGGAGCTCGCAGAAAATCCAGCGCCTGCTTTTCGACGATGTCGAATGCACCGCCTTTGGTCGTGCCCATGAAGGCGATGTTGAGGTTCGGAGTAAGCTGTGAGACCCGGGTGATGTCGACGTTGGCCGTGAGGTTGGCGTTGATCGTCTTGGCGGACTTTCCATCCAGCATCCGCTGCTTCTCTTGCCCGGCGTCGAAGCCGACCATTGAGACGTGAACATTTGCGCCGTCCAGAATCCAGTCGCGGTCGCTTACTGCGAAGAAGATGTCACCACTACCCTTGATACGATGAAGCGTCTCGCGGTTAGCACCGCCCCGGATGCCCTGAGTTCCTAGCAAGCCCGCCCGCTGACAATTTTTGCGTTCGATCTGCTCCCGCGCCTTTTCGAACCAGTAGCAGCATAGGTCAGCCTCCGGTCGGACATGATGAACGAAATTTGCGAACATTGCATCTACGTATGCGGTACCGAGCTCGCGGCGCAGCAATTTGCCGCCGAGGAATGGCGGGTTGCTGACAATGACATCGCATTTGGGCCACTCGCGTTCAGTGTAAAACTTGAGGGCAGTTTCTGCTCGGTGTTCATTCGCGCGAGCTTCCTTCAGGCTCTTTGCTTTGCTGTGGAAGTGTGGAACAAGCAGTGCATCCTCGTTTTCGAATCCGTCGAGGACTTGCAGGACGGGGGAGCGGTCGAGAGAGAAACCGTTGTCGCGGAGCCATTGTAGATAGCCGATTTGTACGGAGACCTGTGCCAACTCAAAGGCGTAGGGGTTGATCTCGATGGCTTTCAGTTGTTGGACGCCGACCTGTGGTGTGAACTTGAAATCAAGTTGCGTGGCGAAGGCGATGACTTCCTTTTCGAGGCCAAGCAGAAGTTGGAGTGAGACGTAGAGGAAGTTGCCGCTGCCGCAAGCGGGGTCGAGCACGGTGACAGTGCTGAGTTTTTTGAGGAATTTCGCAAGCCGGGCGCGGTCGGCTGTCGTCCCTTTGCCTTTGGCATAGGAGCGGATGAGATCGCGTTTGATTTCCTTCCACTCGCGACGTAGCGGTTGCATGAGAACAGGTTCGACCAAGGTTTTGATGTCTTCTTCGCTGGTGTAATGCGCGCCGAGTTGGGCGCGGAGTTTGCCTTCGCCGTCAAGAGCGCGCTCAAAGAGTGTCCCCATGATGCTGGGTTGCACAAATTCCCACTGTGGTTCGGCGGCCTCGGCCAGTGCGCGGATTTCGTCTTCGGTCAATTCAAAGACGGTGGCTTCCTCGAAAAGGTGACCATTGAAGTAGCGGATCTTGTGAAGACCGAACGTTCCGCCCTTGGCCATTTTGCGGAACAGTTCTTCGAGGCGTTCGGCGAAGAATCGGGGATCGTCCACGCCCTGTTTGGACAGGTCGCGGAAGATGTCCTTGGGCAACAGTCCAACGTCTTCCGCGAAGAGACAAAAGATAATGCGGTTCAAGAAACGGGCGATACGAAGGTTCTTCTTTTGCCCGACATGGACTTCCTTTCGTGTGCGCGCGTTGCTGAGTTCTACGGATTCACGGTCTTGCAATGAGCGGGCGATGGCCGCGATCCGGGCGGCGAGGTCTTCCGTGACCTTGCTCGCGGTGTGGATGGGACGCAGACCTTGGGGATCGATGAAGACCGCACGAAGAACACGCAAACTCTCAGGCGCGTCGATATTCGCGTTCGTGAACTCGTGTGTTTCTTGGACCGCGCCGTTGAAATTGGTGCGGACGATATAGCGGTCGAAATCGCAGACCACGAGCAACGGCGGATTCAAGAGCGATTCGCGGTAACGCAGCAATTGGCGATAGGCTTCGTCGAGGTTCTTCTTCTTGCCCTTGTATTCCCAGGCGAAACAGTCCTTTTTCCAGACGTCAGCGAATCCGCGGTCACCCTCTGTGCCATAGTCAGCGGCGTCCTCCTTTAGTAGGAGCAATTCCGCGTCTTTGACGACACGCTTCTGGAAGCAGAACGATTCGGAGCCGGTCGGGTCAGCTTCGGCGGGCGTTGGCTGGCCGAGCAGGCGGCACAAGTCGTTGAAATGTTCCTGATAGGCAGACGACTCTTTGCCCTTGTAGCGCGACCACTTCCGTTTGAATTCAGGCCAGGTCATTGGCTTCGCGAATTGCTGCCCAGTCTAGCAGGGCGACCAGATACGAGCAAGCGGCAGGCGTTGATGCGCCCCGGTGTTGTCCCTTTGCTTCGGACGCCAAATATGAGACAAAGGGACCGGTTTGCGGGCCGGTGGGCGGCGAAGCCGGCTTGCCGGGTGGCGGGGTTTGCGCTATGCTATGAACGATGAAGCTGCGAATAGATCTGGTGGAGCACCTGACCGCCAAGGACATTCTGGAGGAGGCGGTGGCGACGGTTCACCGCTACAAGCCCGAGCCGCTTTTGTCAAAAACTGGGACTGGCAGTCTGTTGTCCGCATCAACCGAGGAGCGTGCGAGAGAGGTGGCGCGCAGCACGGCCTTAATTCGGAAACTTCGGCGGCGTGCGCGGCAGAATGGGAAGCCCAACGCCACCGGGTCGTCTCCCTCGGCGAAACGCTCGATTTCCTGAAACGCTGCCATCGCGCCGCGCCGTTTCTGTTTTTTAACGGCAATACCTTGGCCGCCATCGGACGCGAACTCGGGCGCGCGCTGTTTAGTGACCTTCCCCCCGCCCGCAATCGTGAGGTTGCCTCCGCCATCGCGCACTATATCGCGGGCGTACTGGATCGAGAGGCGATGGTGGATATCGTAGAGGGTATGTGCGAAAGCGCAAACCTGCAACCCGGTGACCGTGTGAAGACGTTGCGAGGGTCCTCGCATGGCATGATCAAGCGCGTGCTCAAGGACGGGCGGGTCGTGTGGCAGGCGGACGGCAGCCACACGGAATTAACGGCCCTGCCGGAAACTCTGACGAAGGAGAATTGACCGTAGGTGCCAAACCGCAGGCGGGCAATGAGGTCAGCACCAGACAAAGTGGCGGAATGGGCCATGCCGTCCTCGGGAGGGGCGATCGTAACGATCGGGATTGATTATCGAACATCGATAATTGTGCTGGACATGGCGTGGTGGGATGGTATGGTTGCGGTGGTTCTTTGACAAAAGGGAATCGGTTGCGGCCAGGGCGCCCCAACGTGGAGACTGTCATTCGTTAGAGGAGGAGAGCGTAAAAAAGTATGCTTTCTGCGAAACGAACCCATCTTCGCGGATGGGAGCCAGTTGCACAACTCATTGATTAATAGGCTACTACGGCTACGCGCCAGGATGGTTTGCGACATTCTGTCAGTCAATACGAAGCCAAAAAGCGCGTTGAAAGCGTCGGATGGATGACGTTTTCTTCACGATGGCAACCGGGACGGTCGCCCTACCTCCGCCGTTGATACCACGCAATGGTTTTGGCGATACCGTCCGCGAAGCTGACACGCGGTTTCCACTTGAGCAGTTTTTCGGCTTTGGAGATGTCGGCTTGGCTGTGGAGGATGTCGCCGGGGCGCGGCGGATCGAACTTCGGCTTCACGTTTTTGCCGACTATCTTGTTCACCGTGTCCACGAGATCCAACAGCGAGATGCGGCCGCCACACGCGATGTTGAAGGATTCGCCGAGCGCTTCCTTCGGGGCCTGACAGGCCAGCACGTTGGCGTCGATGATGTTTTCGATGTGGGAAAAGTCACGTGTCTGTTGGCCGTCACCGTAGATGGTCGGCGATTGATCATTGAGGATGGCGGTGATGAATCGCGGGATGACCGCGGCGTACTGCGATTGCGGGTCCTGACGCGGGCCGAACACGTTGAAATAGCGGAGCGACAACGTTTCCAAACCGTACAATTGCCAGAAGATGCGGCAGTAGTATTCGCCGGTGATTTTGTGGACGGCATAGGGCGAGAGCGGCGACGGCGTCATCTCTTCCCGCTTCGGCAGCGTGGGCGTGTCGCCATACACGCTCGACGACGAGGTGAACACAACGCGCCGCACACCCGCCGTGCGCGCGGCCAGGAGCAGGTTGAGCGTGCCGGTAACGTTCGCTTCGTGCGTCGCGCCCGGGTCTTCCACCGAGCGAATGACACTCGGCATGGCGCCCAGGTGGAGCACGAATCGCACGCCGGTGACCGCCTGCTGGATCGACCTGGGATCGTGCAGGTCGCCCTCCACAATCTCGGCTCTGTCGGCGAATGGACGAACGTTGTCCCGTTTGCCGCTGGAAAAATTATCGAAGACCCGCACACTACTCCCCTGCCCGATCAGATGCTCCACAATGTTCGAGCCGATGAACCCCGCACCGCCTGTCACCAGGTAATCCATTCCTAATCTCCCGCGCCGACTGGTTTCGCCTGCATTATATGCCCGTTTCCGATGTCGCCGGACAGCGAAAAGAGATGCCAGGCGGTATCATCGGCGGCCACCTCGCCAAGGTTGGCCCGCGTCGACGTGAACAGCAGATCGGGCACCTGATTCCCCAGCAACCGCAACGGCAGCCGGATGATCAAATGGTTGTCCACGCCTGTGACCGTCACGCCGTCTTCCTTCAGGCGCTGGCCGCCGTCAAACAGGTGTACGTTGCCGAGGGGAGTAACGTTGATGTGAATCTTGGGCATCATTGCGAAATCCTCGCCGCGTTTGTATCCGTAGAGATGCAGATGCACGTTCGCGCGCTTGCCGAGCCGGTTGCGGAGCGTCACCTGCGCGATCAGATCGTTGCCCTGCCGCACGTACGCGGTCTCCTCCAATTCCATCGCGGAGAATTCCTCGAAGAACATCCGTTCCGCGTCGGGCTGATAACTGGATTCGCCCGCCCCGGGTTCGATAACTCTGGTGCGAACGGCCTTCTTCCAGTCAATGACGGTGTCCGCCGGCACCACGGGCACGGGCAGCAGATCAATCGTGGCGAAAATCTCGTTGGAGCGCGCAAATGCGACAAGGTAGTACTCGCGCGTCGTCAATTGCGTGCGGTTTAACAAGATGGCCGCGTACTTCCGTTCCGTCTGATCCGTCGTCAGCGGCACCGAGACCCAATTGCCGTCGTCGAGCAGTTGTGGGGGCGGCGCCAGATCCAACTCGGGGTGGTAATGGTAGGGACGCGGCCAGCGACCAAAGTGGACAAGGTAATAGTAAAGCTGCGGAGGAGGTTGCTCCAGGCCAATTTCCAGTGCCGCGAGGCGCACGAAATTTGCCGCCGCCCGATGGTCGGGATTCGTATCGCACGGGTGGGTGACAAACACACGCGTGGGCCGGAGACGGCGGAACAATTCGACGAAATCCGCCACAACATTTTCGGGTTTGTACGGCTGTCCGAACATGAACGCGTCGCGGTAGGGCACGGCGTTGCTCTCCGTGGCATCGCTGCGAAACGGCGTGCTCTCGCCCCAATAATCGCGCCAGAGTTGCAGCGTCCCGTAGTCGGGAAATCCCAGAAAGATCAGTTGCTCACGGGACGCGCCGAGCAGCGACGTGGCGGCGGCGGCTTCGCGCTGCCGCATGGCACCGAAGCTGACATACTGTTTGGGGCTGAGATGCAGGCGCAGCTTGTAAAGCTTGAAGGCAATCTGGTTGTGGTCGCCACTGGTCAGGTAAATCACGTGGACCTGCGCGCCGGCCGCGCACGCTTGCTGGATCAGCCCGCCCGCGCCCAACACTTCGTCATCGGGATGCGGCGCCACCACGATGATGCGATCCTGATCGGTAAGGGGTGGAAAGGCGCTCTGCCCGAAGGCCGGCGTACGGACGGCGGCGATCAGGAACAGAACAAGTGCCGCGTGCCGCATATTACCTGCCGATGCTCTTGTACACGAAGCCCAGCTCGGCCATTTTCTGCGGGTCGTACAGATTGCGCCCGTCGAGCACAATCGGCTGGGTCATCACGGTCCGCAGCTTTTCCAGATCGAGCTGGCGGAATTCGTCCCATTCAGTGCAGATCACGAGCGCGTCGGCCCCCGTGGCGGCCGCGTACGGGTCATCGCAGAACTCAACCCCCGGCAACACCTCTCGCGCTTTCGCCATCGCTTTGGGATCGTACGCGCGAATCTTCGCGCCTTCCTTCTGCAGCGGCTGAATGACCTCGATTGACGGCGCCAAACGCATGTCGTCGGTGTTCGGCTTGAACGCCAGCCCCAACACGCCGATGGTCTTGTCCTTGACGATCCACAAGGTGTCGTGGATTTTCTTGAGGAAGTGCTGGATCTGGTCGGCGTTGACCTGCTGCACCTCCTTGAGCAATCGAAAGTCGTAGCCCAGCGTCTCGGCGATGTGGATGAACGCGCTGAGGTCCTTCGGAAAACACGAACCGCCGTAGCCCAGACCCGCGTTGAGGAACGCCCGCCCGATGCGTTTGTCCATCCCCATCCCGTGGACCACGTCGGAGATATTCCCGCCACTGACCTCGCAGATAACGGACAGTGCGTTCGCGTAGGAAATCTTCAGGGCCAGGAACGAATTGCACGCGTGCTTGATCAGTTCGGCGCTGTTGATGTCCGTGACAATGATGGGTGCGTTGAACGGTGTGTAAACCTCCTTCATCTTCGCGACGGGCCGCGGGTTGCTCACGCCGATGACGACGCGGTCCGGCTGCATGAGGTCCTGCACCGCGCAGCCTTCCCGCAGGAATTCGGGATTGCTGATGACATCAAAATCAACCTTGTGTTTGTTGTACCGTTTGATGGTCTCGGCAACCTTCTCACCGGTCTTGACGGGCACCGTGGATTTGTCCACCACGATTTTATATTCCGTCATCGCTCCGGCGATCTCCCGGGTTACCCGCTCGACGAAGCTCATGTCCACCGAGCCATCCGTGTTCGGCGGCGTGGGCACCGCGATAAACACCACCTCGGCATGGGCGACACCATCGGCGATTTGTCCCGTGAAGCGCAGCCGACCGGCGGCGACGTTGCGCTTGACGATCTCCTCCAGGCCCGGCTCGTAGATGGGGATGCCGCCGGCCTGCAGCATCTCGACCTTCTTCAAGTCGTTATCGACACACACCACCTGGTGGCCGACTTCAGCGAAGCACGCGCCGGTCACCAACCCCACATACCCCGTTCCAACGATGCTAATTCTAACCATAATACCGCTGCTCCCTGATCGACTCAGTTTACCGTCAAGCCCCCTCCCGGAAACGCCTTCAGCGTCACGCTGAAAAACGCTGTCATCTCATCCTTCTCCAAGCGCTGGGTGAGGTAACGGAACCCATACGTAATGTACCAATCATGCGTCTCCTGACGCAACGTGTACTCCTGCTCTTCCCACGTGCCATCCTCGAGATCCACCCGCTCGTACAGATGCGCCGACCAATGCCGCGTCAGCCGACAGGCCAGATCGAGGCTCACGAGATTGCTATCGCCCTTCAGGTATCGCGTGCCCACGCCCACACTCCAGCGGTCGGCATCGATCACGCGCATTTCCGCGTTGAACTCCCGCAGGATGTCGTCATGGATATCGTACCGCGTAAATGTGTCCACCTCCAACCAGTTCCATGGCCGCAACTCCATTGTGCCAAAAAAATTGGAAAAGTCAGTCTCTCCCTTCGATTTCTCGATTTCATAGTCGATCCAACCCGTCAAATCGACGAGGTTCCATGCCTGACCCTCGCGCCGGGTTTGCAAGGTCTGGCGCAGGCCGAAGCGCACCGTGTCTTCGCCCGTGATCGAGTCGATCGTGTTGTACGCCGGGAATTCCAACGGCGAATATCGCGTCACCGACAGCGAGTCGCCTCCCAACAGAGTCACATCGCGCACGGAATCGAATTGAAACAGGTCGTTGGTCGCCCTGTTGGGAGCAGGCACCCACTGGTAGTCGGCGAACGGCTGCAGGATGTGCCGCAGGCCGTCGACCTGCCACCAACTGCTGTGCACGTCGTCCCACTCCCGCGAGATTTTGAAGGACGTCTCCGCGCCCAGATCGTACACCACCCGCCCCACATTCTGCGTATCGAGCGAGGTGTCCGGCGCCCGCGAGTAGTACGTGCCGCGGACTCCCGCGCGGGGAACCACGGACAGCCAGCCGCCGAGCATCGCGGGCAGGACAATCTGGTGGAACGTGTCAGCGCGCACGGCGTTGCCCACGAAATTCGTGTATCCCGTGCTACCCAGGACATTCGTGTCGCCGGGAACGTTGTGGTATTCTCCGACACTGCTTTCACCCTCGTAGAAAAAAGGCGTGTTGCCAAGCCGTGTTCGGTCCACTGCGAGCTTGGCCTCGGGCAGCCGTTCCGCCTCCGAGAAGAAATCGTTGAACTGCGGCCGGGTCAGAAGTGACAAGGTGTAATTGGGGCCGGCCTTCGTGAGATCCGCGACCGAGTCAGGCGCGCGGTCGGCGTTGAACTCGCGACGGAAGTAATCATTCATCACTTCGGCATCGCTGAGTTTGTTGAGATCGACGGTGAGCGTCACGTCATTGGTCAGATATTGTTTGTGTGCCCATTCGGCGCGGTAGCGGTTGTCGCCGATGGTCAGGGACGGGTCGGCCTTGTTCGGCTCGGCATCGTTGAGATAGTAGCCCGTCAACGTCCCCTGCCCTCCATCCTTGAGTCGATAGCGCAGGTCCGCACCCGAGCCGAACCCGCGATCCGTGCGTTCATCGGCATGCACGGTGAGATCCACGTCTTTGTTCAGTTTCCACGTGAAGCTGGACAACAGGAAGAACCCCCACTGCGAGTCTTCCCCCACCGCCACGGTCATGGGGGGCATGTCTCCTTTGAGCGACCAGACAATCAGTGGGAACCAGAACACGGGCGTGTCGCCGAAACGCAACGTGGCATTGTGGAGTATCAACCGATCTCCCGTCCACAACTCCCCCTGCGTCGACTCCAGATGGTACCCAGGGCGGTCGTAATCGCTCGTCGTCATTGTATTGTGGGCGAATACATAGTGGTTGGTGCCGACTTGCTGCAGCTTCTCGAGATGCAGATACATGGGGTCGACAAAACCGCGTGCGTCGTCAGCCTTGAGTGTATGCGTCGCGAAATTGTAATAGAGCGCTGGGGCCACCCATTCCTGGGCCCCCTGATTGAGACGAACATTGCCTTCGGCCCAGGCCTCCTGCGTCTGCTTGTTGTATCGGACATGGTCGGCTAGCAACGTGGCGTCTTTGTCCTGAATGACCACGTGACCGTCCGCTACGGCGGTCTGTGAGGCTTGTTCCAGCGTCAGTCGATCGTAATGCATGGTCGGAGCGGAACCTTCGGCGACCGCGTCGCCCGCCGGCTCGTCGGCGCACACACCCAGCGCCAACGACAGCAATACCCCAACCGATAGCAGAAATCGCCTCACTCTCCTCATAAAGGCGGGCGAAAAGCTATCACAGCCCGCAGCGCACCAGCAAGGCGAAAGCCTTCCCTCCACAGCACGTCGTGCTCCGTCCGTCGCATTCCTGAGACTTCAACTCGCAGTCCTGCCGTCACACCCTGCTCACAAACGTGCTCGCCCGAGGAAAAATTGCCGTGTTTCCCCAATTTCATGCCCTCGCAACGACCGCGCACGGAGCCTGCTTTGTACGGGACGTTGGTTAGCGGACGACAAGGACAAGCAAATGAATAAAGAAAAGTTTCCTCCGACGAATCTTCGCGAATGGGCTGAGTTTTGCTGGCTGTTTGCAGTCAGTCCGGCGTTTCGGTCGGCGCCCAACAAGCGCAAAGCCTATTTTGAATACCGCCTCGGCAAAATCTACAGCCTCCCCTGCTACTGATCCCACCAGCCAGAAATACCGTCCCCACGGTCTGGCGCAATGGATTGAGTACTACTGGTTGGTGACGACAAATCCGGTCTTCCGGGCCGCGTCCGACAAACACAAAGCCTACCACGAGTACCGCCTCGGCAAGCACTACAGTACTCCCTGTACCTGATACAACTGAGCTTCGCCGCTTCTCCGCTGTCACGTAGCCACAGATCTCGCCCCATCACCTCGTCGCGACAACCTCAATCTCCACCAGCGCGTCCTTTGGCAAGCGGGCCACTTGAACGGTGGAACGGGCGGGCGGTTCCTGGGTGAAATACTTCGCGTACACCTCGTTCATCGCCCCGAAATTGTTCATGTCGCTCAGGAACACCGTGGATTTGACCACGTTCGCGAAATCCAAGCCCTGCGATTTCAACAACCCACGAATGTTTTCCAGCACGCGTGTGGCCTGCTCCGTGATCCCGCCCGGCACCATGTTTCCGGTCGTCGGTTCGACGGGAATCTGGCCTGCGCAAAACAAGATATCTCCGGCCCAAACCGCTTGGGAGTACGGTCCAACTGCTTTCGGCGCCGCATCTGTTGCCACGATTTGTCGTTTCATTCGTCTGCCTCCGTCGTCAGTTCCATTTCAATCTTTCAAACGCCACGCCAACCATGCCGCGATGCCCAGAAGGACAGCGTCCTCTGCCAAGGCCGTAAGACCCACTTTCCGCGCATCGACCGTACCAAAGCAGCCGCAGCGAATGTCGTACCCGTGGGCCAACGCCCAACCAATCGCCATCAGAAACACAATCATCATTGCCGTAATCACCCACACGCTGGCGCGTTTCCAGATGCCGACAACCAGTAACGCCCCGGCCACCAATTCAATCCACGGTAACGTGATGGCTACAAGATTGCCCAGCGCGCTCGGGGGCACATGGTAGTTGGCAACGTCCTCAGCGAATGTCTTCAGATCCGGCACACGCGAGAGTTTCATCACGCGGGACCGTCCGATGGGCACGTCCCAGGTCTTGGGAGCGTCACCGTGTTGGACAGCGACGTCAGCGTGGCTGGCCACCATTTTCGATCGCACGTCACCGGTCTTGAAAGCGTCACCGTGTTGGACAATCTGGACGCTCCAAATCTTGGCGACCGCCGATGCAATGAACACCGCACCGAGAACGAGCCGAAGAATCAGGTTCACGATCTTCACGGCTGGTCTCCCGTGTGCGCCGGCAATCCCGCCGTGTGCCAGGCCGTCCAGCCATTGACCAGCAACCGGACGTGGTGATAGCCGAGGTCGTGCAGCCTGGTCATCAACCGGTGGCTCAGATCACACTCCTGACCATCGCAATAAGCGACGATGGTGGAGTCGGGCGTAAGCATTCCCGCGACCTGCGGGTAATGATCGTCAAATTCCTCGACCGGCAGGCTGACGGCGCCCGCAATATGGCCGGCGGCGTAATCGGCGGCCGCGCGCGCGTCGAGGAAAAACCCCGTCCCGCCAGTCCATAAGTCCTGCGCCTCCTTCAACGTCACCGTATCCTGCGCCGGCGGTGGCGTCTTCGGCGGCGAAAGGTACGGAATGCGGCGTGGAGAGACCGCATTGGCGGCCAACCCCAAAACCGCGCCCGCGAGCACGATTACCAGCGCCCGCTGGACAGTGCGCCACATGTCCGCCCGGTGGCTATTTCAGGACCGTGACGGTCACCGGAATCGTGACCTTGGGCTGCGTGGACGTGTTCGTCTCGAAGCTGATCGTGCCCCGTTCCGATTCCTTTGGCGTCTCGGCGAACTTCGCCACCACGGAATAGGTCTTGCCCGTCTGCACTGTGACGAGCTCGACGCTCAAGTCTTTCAGGCTGCTCGACAGATTCTTGACCTCCAGCACCTGCTCAGGTCGTGTGGACGCTACGGCGACACGGCGGGTGATCTGGGCCTCTGCATTGGCCGGAGGCACTTTGGAGGGATCGGTGATCGGCCAGTACAATTGTTCCGGGGACACGCTCACATCACCCAGCAACTGCCCGACGATCATGACCGTGGCCACAGGCTGGGTGACTCCTTCAATGAATACTTTCACATTGTCGTTAAGCATCCGGGGTCGTCCCTCAGCCGTGACCGTGATAGAGAGCTTGGCGGACTGCTCGTTTGACCCGTCAACGGGTTCCACACGCACCTGCAGTTGTTTGCTGCTTGGCTGGGTATTGTTGATGACCAGTTTCTGGCCATCCGTACGACGCACCGTCACCGTCACATTCGTAGTCATCCCCGGCCGAATCCCCCCCACCGGCACTTGTGCCGGCGAAACTTCGACGACCTGTTTCACGTTGGCTTTGATCGACAAACTGATGCTGGGAGTTTGCGGGTCGTTGGACGTCACCGTGATGTGCTTCTCAATCTGGCCATGGGCGGCCCCAATGTTGACTTTGAAAACCAGTTCACCCTTCTCCCCCTGCTTGAGGACATCAGGCTTCACGCTGGCAACCGTGCATCCGCAAGACGGCTGCGGCTTCCCCATCTTGAGGTCGCCCGTTCCCGTATTTTGGAACGTGAAGGTTCCTGTGACGGAATCGACGAACGAGGTGGCGCCGAAATCGTACACGGTCTTGTCGAACTGAATCTTCGGTGGCGGGGCCGGTGTTGTGGCGGCCGCAGCCGGCTTGTTCGTGTCGTCCGCACGTGCGATGCCCATCGTCGCCATCGCACCCACTGTTACTGCCAACAATATTCGCTTCATGGTGGTGTTCATTCTCTCCGTTTACGTTGACCTTGGGTATTGCCCGCATCTTACTAGGCCCAACCCGCTCTTGACAAGTGTAACTCTACACCTGTTTTACATGGAAAGAAGTTGCATTTGGCCTGTGTCCGGCTGAAGGTTTCCCGGCGATTTCGACAGTGAACATGTGTTTTGCGCTCAATCTTATCCCGCAATGCCTCGCTGCGGCGTCGAATGCCGTCGGCTCGGATCACTTTTCCGACGCGGAATTGTTTTCCCGGTATCCGGTCATCGCCGAAGCGGCCATGGTCCTGTTTACGCTCGGCCTCATCTGTGATCTGTACCTGTTGTTCCGGTACGCCCGGCCCGCGCCTACGAACGATCCAGCCTCGCCGGTCTCCACGCTCAAGATCGACCCCAAACCGTGGGGCCTGCGCGACTTGTGGCTGGCCGCGGGTGCCCTGGTTCTGGTGCTCGTCGCCGGCGATGGAATCGTCATGCTCGCCCTCAAACTCGCGCATCTGGATGAGGACGCCTCACTACCCTGGCTTTTGGTAACAGACATGGTGTTGCGGCTGATGATCCTCTGCGGTTTCATCGGGTTCTTCCGCCGACGCAGCATTGACTGGCAACAAGCGCTCGGCCTTCGGCGCAATTCACCCCTCCGCGCGATTAGCTCAGGTGTCGTCTTCTTCCTCGCGGTCCTGCCTCCGCTGGCAGTCGCGTTCGCCGTGTCGTCCAAGCTCTGCCAACTCCTCGGCATCCCGGATGACCCACAGCCGGTCGCCGACATACTGGCCACCACCGACTCAAAGGCCGTCGTGGCCTTGATCGCGGGGTTTGCGGTCGCCGTTGCCCCGGTATTCGAGGAGTTTTTCTTTCGTGGTTTTGCCTATCCAGCTCTGAAACAGCGGTGGGGCACATGGCAGGCGCTGCTGACGGTGTCCATCGTGTTTGCGGCCATCCATTTTCACGTGCCGTCCCTCGGCCCGCTCGTGGCGCTGGCGATTGGGCTCGGCTTGGCTTATGAATTGACAGGCTCCCTACTGGCGCCCATTACCATGCACGCATTGTTCAATGCCACCAACGTCGCCATGCTCCTGTATGTTCGCGCGCACCCATGAAACACTCCCCCAACAGGATCGTCACCGTCCGTGACCTCGGCGAATTCAGTCTGATTCGCCAACTCCGCACCGGGATCGGTCCCACGGCCAGCTCGGTTGTCGTGGGAATCGGTGACGACTGCGCCGTGTTGCGCTGTGACAATCCAAATAAATACCTGCTCTATACATGTGACCCCGTGGTGGAGGGCGTTCATTATCGCCTGAGAGATCCCGCGCGCCGCGTGGGCTGGAAAGCCATGGCCCGCAATCTCAGCGACATCGCCGCGATGGGCGGGGTGCCGCGTTGGGCCGTCGTCAGCATCGGATTGCGGCGCAATACCGGCGTGCGTTGGGTGACGCAACTGTATGCGGGACTTCGGGCCGCCGCGCGCCAGTTCGACTGCCAGATCGTTGGCGGCGATACGACGCATGTGGCGCACGAGCAGTTTGTCGTGGTCGCGCTCATCGGCGAGGTCGAGAAAACCCGGATGACATTGCGCCGCGGCGCGAAGGTCGGTGACTCAGTGTTCGTCACCGGCACACTCGGTGGTTCGTTACGAGGCAAGCATCTCACGTTCACCCCACGCCTGACGGAAGCGCATTGGCTGGCCGCCCATTTCCCGGTGCACGCGATGATTGATGTGAGCGATGGATTATCGAACGATTTGCAGCGACTCGTGGACGCGAGCCCGCGCGGGATTGGATTTGAAATTCATGCCGCGGAAATTCCCATCGCCCGCGCCGCGCGCGGACGCCTGACCGCGGCGCTCAATGACGGCGAAGATTTCGAGTTGCTGTTCACCATCGACCCACGGCATGTGACGGAGCTACGCCGAAATTGGGCGCGGAAATTTCGCACGGAGTTGACCGAGATCGGCCGCGTCGTTCGCTCGAGGTACACAGTCACGCTCATCGAGCGCGATGGATCGAGAACTGTCCTCCAATCCGCCGGCTATGATCATTTCCCAGCACGTTGACGCGCAGAGCATTGAGGAAACCCTGAACTTCGGCGAGCGGCTCGCCCGCGAGGTTCAGCGGGGTGATGTGATTGCCCTGTTTGGCGACCTTGGCGCAGGAAAAACCGCCCTCATCAAGGGCCTCGCCCGTGGACTCGGCGTCACGCAGGCTGTGACCAGCCCCACATTCACGCTCGTTCATGAATACGCGGGCAGGCGACTCCCACTCTTTCACATCGACCTATATCGCCTCAATAATATGGAGCAAGCACTGGCCATCGGCATCGAGGATTACCTGAACGGGATGGGAGTCACGGCCATCGAATGGGCGGAGAAAATCGAGCCTCTGCTACCAGCGCACACCACGCGCATCCGCATTACCTGGCTCGGTGAAAACGCGCGCCGCATCGAGGTCGGATGATCACGCTGGCCATCGACACGTCAACAACCCGCGGCGCGGTGGCCCTGTTGCGCGACGACAAACCTCTGGCCGAGGAAACATTCGACCGTTCCCTCCCGGACCAGAATCTCTTCGACGCTGCCGCCAAACTTCTTGCCGCCCATGAACTCCGCACCATCGATCTGGGTCTGTTGGCCGTGGGACTCGGCCCGGGATCGTTTACGGGCATTCGCGCGGGGATCGCGGCGGCGAAGGGCCTTGCCCTACCCCGCAAGCTGCCCCTCAAGGGCATCGGCAGTTTCGATGCCCTCGCCCTGACGGCGCTGCCGAAGATGCCGCGCGATTGCCCGCAGATGTGCGTACTCGGTGACGCCCGACGGGACGAAATCTACTTTGCGGTGTACGATCACGCCGGCCGGCGCGTGAAGGACTGCCGGATCGGCGCGCTCGAAACGCTCGCCGACGAGATTCATCATCCGATTTGGTTTGTCAGTTCCGAAATCGAACGCTACAAGAGTGATCTCGTGGCGCTGCTCGGTGGCTTCGCGACTGTGGGCGACGCCCCGGTGTTTCCAAGCGCGGCGGCGGTGGGCTGGCTGGCGTTTCACCGCTTTTGCGATGAGGGTAACCGCGGTGACAAAGACGTGGAGCCAATGTATCTGCGGACGCCGCAGTACAAGACAATTGAAACATGACGCAACCTAACCCAAACCTGAAGCCGCAGTGGTCGGCGAGTTCGGATCATCCAACTGACCCGGGCCAGAAGGCCTTTCAGATCAACGTCGACTCGACCAAGTACGGGACGTTCGCCGAGATCGGCGCGGGCCAGGAAGTGGCGCGCTGGTTCTTTCGCGTCGGCGGCGCGGCCGGCACGGTCGCCAAGACCATCTCCGCGTACGACAAGACGGTCAGCGATGCCATCTACGGTCCCAGCGAGCGCTACGTCAGCCGGGCCCGGCTCCAGCAGATGTTGGACTACGAATACAACCTGCTGCGAGAGCGGCTCGACGCCACGCGGGGTGAGGAAACGTGTTTCTTCGCGTTTGCCAATACTGTCGCGGCCCGCAGCTACACGCGCAAAGACGATTCCAACGGCTGGCTGGGCATCAAGTTCCAGACCCAACCGCGCGCCGAGCCGTCGCAGGTCATGATCCATGTCCGCCTGCTGGACGAGGAGAATCTGCGCGAACAAGAGGCGCTTGGCACCATCGGCGTCAATCTCATCTACGGCGCGCTGGTCCATTTCGATAAACCGCACTACCTCATCAGTTCGCTCCTGGATCAATTGACCAAGAGCCGCGTCGAAGTGGACATGATCAAGGTCTCGGGACCAGGTTTCGCCCAGGTGGATAACCGCCTGATGAGCCTCCAGCTCGTCGAGCAAGGGCTGACCGAGGCCGTGATGTTTACCGTCGACGGCGAAGTCGTCCAACCCTCCGAGGTGCTGTACAAGAAGCCCGTGCTCGTCGAACGCGGCACGTTTCGCCCTGTCAATAATCTCCACGTCGATATGCTGGAATGCGCGCGGCGGCAGTTTGTCGCTGACGCACCGGAGAATAAAGACGCGGTCGTGCTCATGGAAATCACGATGCACAACCTGCTCCAAAATGTGAATGTCCAGCCCGCGGACTTCCTGGCGCGCGTGGACAGCTTGAGCACCATCGGCAAGACCGTGATGATCACCAGCCACGGACAGTTTTTTCACATGGTCGAATATCTTCGTCGCGCGACAAAAAGCATGATTGGCATCGCCATCGGCATGCCCACGCTCCAGGAATTGCTCGACGCGCAGTACTACACCGAATTGCCCGGCGGCCTGTTGGAGGGGCTGGCCCGACTTTTTTCCGGCCCGGTGAAATTGTACGTCTACCCGCGCAAGGTTGGGGGGCATGACAAACTCATCACCACGGACAACATCCCCGTCCACGACAACATCAAGTATCTCCTCGCTCACTTGCGAACCAACCGCATGGTCGAAGACCTGCAGGGCGTCAACGTCGACAACCTCGGCATCCACTATGGCGAGTTGCTCAAGAAAATCCGCAGCGGCGACCCGTCCTGGGAATCCATGGTTCCGACCGCTGTCCGCGACATCATCAAATCAAGAAATTACTTCGGCTTCGGCGGCGGGAATGATGAGTAAGGCATAAACATTAGATAGCCGCTCCCGTGGTCTTTGCCCCCTATGAGCGCGTCATTTCTGGAAGCGGACCACCAAGCCTTCGCCGGAGAACACAACTCCGGCATCTGAAAACTCGACAGTCCAATCTCCGGCCTTGTGGCTGAGAAGGTTCACGCCATTTGCCTGATCTCTGTGGATGTATGAAAAACCCAAAGAGGAACTGTACAAGGCAACGGGCACGAATGCCGCGTGGCGACGAAAATCAACTCCGAACCATGAACACCACTTACAGCCAGAGGCGGGTAGGTGCACGTAGTAAAGACCGGACATCGTCATTGGCTTAAAGAGAGCAGCATCGTCGTGGGAAACGTTGTTGCTTGTGTAGCCAACGGCGTACGTAGCAGACCGAATCAACGGAGGCGCCAAATAGGCAAAGCCGAGCCCACCGAGCGATACCAACACCAGCCCCGCGATCAAGACGTTCTTCAGTGCCTTTGCATTGCACATAGTACCCGCCAATCATCCGTTTAACGAATATCGCTGTAATGGTGCAGCAAGTTGCCGACCGCTGCGGCACCGCGGCAATGCAGCGGTCAAACTACAACTTGAAACCCGGCCTGTTTGAAATGGCGGTCCGTCGTCAACGCCTGTTTTAGTCGCAGTTGCTGCATGACGACGAAGCTGGTGCAGTCGGTGAAGGAGAAATCCTTGTCGGCGTACCGAAAGAACAAATGCAGGGCTTTCTCCGCCCGTTCCGGGGTGATCGGTTCCCAGCGCAGCCGTGCGCTCCCTTCGACCTGTTTCCACCACGCCTCCGCTGCCGATAATCCAAGCCGGAATCGAATCAGGGTGAGTGTCTCGCCCATAACGTAATCGGTCGTCACCAGGACGCCCTTCTGCTCCAAGCAACGGTCGCGTGCGGCTGTCGCTCGCGCGTGCGCTGGACTAGCCGCGTCCGCGCAGGCCATCCAACCTGCCGTATCGACGAACAGGCCTTTCATTTGCCGTAGAGCACGGTATCATGGTCGCGCGAGTTCAATCCATCACGCGAGCGGCCCAGTGCCGGAGCATGATAGAGTGAATCGTTCTCGAGCTTGTCCTGCGGAATCGACCCCGCGTCCACGGGAACGATCTCAAAAGCGGGCCGGCTCCGGTAGAGGACCGTGAACCGCGCGCCTTTTTTCACACGTCCAACAACATCCGGCAATCGCCGCCGCAACTCTTTTGCATTGATCACTGTGTTCATGAGCGATTCCTAAAGTTCATCTTAAGGTGAACCATGTCGGCTCGAATGTCAAACAACAACGATGGTGGGCAAGATGCCCGCCCTAGAATTCGGCGGCGGGAATGAGGAGCGAACCGGCCTCGCCGATCTGCTACTTCGACGGAACGTATGTCGCGGTGCCGGATGTGCCGGACTTGTTGCTGTAACTTAGAACAGGTTTGACATCGAACGCTTCCACCGTTCCGGATTGGAGCACCAAGAGCACGGGAACGGTGACCGGGGTGTTGCTCGCAATCGCTTGCGTCAACCCATGCGTGGCCCATGCGTTGTGCAGGTTGCCTTTCAGTTTACCCGTGAACGTCCAGACAGCGGTCTTCTGGTTGAAGGAGAACTTGATGCTTCCGTTTGCGTTGGCGGCCTGATCTCTGGCGTTCAACTGAAAAGTGACGGGCGCATCACCCACGTCCACGGTGACGCTTGCATTGGCCACCGGAAAAGACGCGGCGAGATTCGGTAGTGTCCCGCTGAACGTGCAGGTGTCAGCGCCGACTCGTGTGAAGTTCGCTTGCAGTTTGAGACTGCTGACGGTCATGGGACACGACACGGCCACGGTTAGCCCTGTGGTGACCGACATTACGCTATCGCTGAGAGTCACCGATACGGCATTCGCCCCGCAGTTGGAGAACACCTGCGACGGATTGCAGTCCGAGATCGTTACGCCATCGCCAAAGTCCCACGAGCAACTCACCGGATTCCCATTGGTACTCATAGCGCCGACGGAAAACCCAATCGTGTCCCCGGGCCCCACGACCGCGATGTCGCCGATGGTGCCCAGCACGTTCGTGGCTGCGGGCGGTGAGGTGATCTGGAGTTCGCTGGGCGGCACATAGTTGATCACACTATTGATCCAGGAAATGTTCGCCGAGACGCGGCTGCTGTAAAACGAAGTGGGAATTGCCACGGGAAAGCTGGGGGGAATCAATGCCCACGTATTGGTAATGGTCACGTAGTACAACCCGCGGGCATCCGTGAGCGCACCGTCAAATTGCGTGTTCGTCGTGCCGTCGAAACTGAATGGCCCGTCCACGGTATAATGAACCGCCGCCAGCTTCCACGTCGTGCCGTCCTCGATAAACAAGCCGCCGCTGGAATCGTGGTAGGACAGGTCGCATTCGTTGGGCACTCCATGACGATCGAAATCAACAGCAAACAACTGCCCGACCTGCGCGTTCGTGACAACTCTCGCGATTACGTTCTCCCCCCAGCGCTCGACATCGTTCGTGTTGCCCCATTCCCAGCCCCGGATGGCTCCATTGACGACGACCGCCGGGCCGCGGTCCGTGCCGCGCCCGAAAACAACGCACCGTTTCCCCACTTCATCCGTATTCGTGTACAGCGACGCGTAACTGGGAAACGTTTCCGCCACTTGCCAGATCCGAAAATCTGTATTCGTCTCGTCGAACAATGCCACCGTGTGATACGTGACCCCATTCAATAGAAAAGCCTGACCGATGCCGCCGCCAACATGCTTTGCCGCGAGGAAAAATTGTGGCGCAATCGGCGTCGCCAGAAACTCGCCCCACTGCCCCTCGTATTGCCACCCGCTATCGCTTAGTGAGCCAGTGGGGGTGGTTGTGTTGAATGTCGGATCGCCAGTGGAGACAAAAAGGACTCCGTGGCTGCCAGGCGAAGACAAGAACATGAGCAGAAGCCCCAGCAATGCCGTTCGTTTTCCCTGCTTCCCATTCATAATCGCAACGGTGATTTGTACACCCAAATCGCGCCGACCACAAGCCGTTCACCCTTTCATGCCGGTGAGGGTCACGCCCTGGATGAAGTATTTCTGGGCGAAAAAGAAGATGATGATAACGGGGGCGGTCATGAGCAGCGAGCCGGCCATCATCATGCCCATCGAGCCACCCGTTTCCACGTTGAAGGCGTACAAACCGAGCGCGAGCGGATATAGCCGCTGGTCCTGGAGATAGATCACGGGGTTGATGAACTCGTTCCACGTGCCCATGAACGTGAAGATGGCGATGGCGGCCAGCGTGGGCTTCACGAGCGGTAACATAATGTGCCAGTACACGCGCCAGAAACCGCAGCCGTCGATTTTCGCCGCGTCTTCCAGATCGCGCGGGATGCCTTTCAGAAACTGGCGCAAGAGAAAGACATTGAATGCGCCGGCAAAAAAACTGCCCACCCACAGCGGGTACAGCGTGTTGTACCAGCCGAGCGAACGCATGATCAGAAAGTAGGGAATCATCGTCACCTGGGCCGGCACCATCATCGTGGCCAGCATCAATGCGAACGAAAAGTTGCGACCGGGCCACTGCAAGCGCGCAAAACTGTAGGCCACGAGGGACGAACTCAGCAACGTGCCGACGAGATTGAGAATCACAAGGAAGACGCTGGTGGCCGTGTAGCGCCAGAACGGCAGGTGTTCGAGCGCCAGCCGATAGTTCCGCAGCATCTTCGACTCCCAGGCGCCGAGTGTCGTATTGCGGGTAATCTCCATCGTCACTCTGATGTCGTTCGGGCCTGTCACCGTGCTCGGGCCGACCTCGTGCAGCAGTTTCCACGACCGGATTTTGTTCGTCCTGTCGTCCGGACCCGGCTCCTGCCATGTGTCGATGCTCCAACTGGTGAAATCCGCGAGATCGTAGGCCTGTTCCGCCCGGTATTTCTTGCCCAACTTCTCGATGTAAACGATGAGCGGGTGCCACGTGTCGTCGTTGCGCAGATACAACTGGAGATGATAGAGCCGCTCAATGGGAAAACTCGTGTGAAACGTTTGTGACAACTCGATCTTGTCCCCGCGCGTGAAGTCGTAGTGCAGTTCGGCGTGCGGTTCGTGCGGGTCATCGACCTGGACGAGCTTCGCTTCCCCTGTCCCACCGACCTGCCAAGTGGCGGACACTTTGTCCGGCGCAACAAGCTGGTCTTCCTGCAAATCGTACGAGCGGGCGCGGAACTGGCCGATCAACAGCGCCCGACGAATCTCGCGTAATATGTCGCCCACCATCGCCGCGTCCACGCGTTTGGTCGCTTCGGCCGGCAGCGTGGCCGAATCCCAGATCTCGACCGGGACGGTGTTCTGGAGTTTCTGGAACAGGCCGCGCGCGACCTGTTTGATGGCCGTCGCCCGATCCACGTCGGATGGCCACGGGTACTCCATTTTCTCGAGGTGCGCTTCCAAAACGGGCAGAAGTTCGGCCATGCGCGTGCCCGAAGTATCATCATAGTAACGCGCGTCGATGTAGGGCGACTTCACCTGTGGGATCGGGCGTTGCGGCCAGAGATGAATCTTCTCGCCGAACATTTCGCGGTCCACCTTGATCGAGGTCGTGGCCAACCACAGGAACGGCCACGCGAAAATCAGCGCCCCCGCAATCAACAATGCGTAAATCCACACGCCCTGGCAGAATTCAAGGAAGCGGTAGTAACCCGTGCTCCGGAGTTGGGTCGTGGAGTCGCTCATCCTTCCTCGTAGTACACCCAGCGTTTTTGCAGGCTGAGCTGCACGACCGTCAGCCCGAACACAATGATGAACAGCACCCATGCCATCGAGGCCGCGTAGCCCATGTGCAGGTAGCGAAAGGCGTTATTGAACAGGTGATAGGCATAGAACAACGTCGAGTTCACGGGCCCACCCTGTGTCATGATGAACGCCTGCGTAAAAATCTGAAACGTGCCGATGAGGCCAATGATGAAATTGAAAAAAATGTACGGTGACAGGAGCGGCAGCGTGATGTGCAGGAATTTCTGCCAGGTCCCCGCCCCATCCAACGACGCGGCTTCATAGTACGACTCGCTGATGCCTTTCAGTCCCGCCAGCCAGATGATCATCCCGCCCCCCGCCCCCCACAACCCCATGATGATCAACGAGAGCTTGCTGGTGTATTCGCTTTGCAGCCAGTTCGGGCCGTGAATGCCGACCGAGGCCAGAGTGGAGTTCAACAAGCCGCCATTCGGATTGAAAATCCAGATCCACAACAGACTCGAAGCCACGGCGGGAACGATCGATGGCAGGTAGAAGAACGTACGCCACACGGCCACGCCGCGCACCTTCAGGTTGAGCAACAGCGCTATGCCCAGACTCACCGCCATGCCGAGTGGGACTCCGACGACCATGTAGAGGGTGTTCCACAGCGATTTCCAGAACAACGGGTCCTTCGTAAACATCCAGCCATAATTGCCCGTGCCGATCAGCCGCGCGGGCGTGAGAATATCGTAATCACAAAAGCTGATAATGACGGAGAACAGGATAGGGCCGCCGGTAAAGAGGACAAATCCAAGAATCCACGGCAGCGCGCAAAACCAGCCGCCTTTCCACTGCGACCGGAAATAGCTGCTCTGCAGGCCCTCGAGGTCGCCGCCGCGGTTCGCCAGTGAGCGACCGCCCACCACCCGCAACGCGTTGCCCACGCGCTGGCGCAGGGTCGCTTTCGTGTCCCAGTAATAAATCCCTACCGCGGCGCTGATGAGCAGGACCACGTACAAGAGGAAGAACCAGTTCCAGTTGACCATCAAGCCGCGGGGCGGACTGAAAACCACGTCCAGATCACGTTGCACGTTGCGCGTGCCGTAATCCAGCGCATCCTTGGCCGACATCTTGTGATACAGCGCGTCCTCGGTCCGGTCCCGCTGTTCATTCCACAGTAACTGGCCCACCGGCGTGACGGGCCGATACGGCTGGCCCTCGAGCAAATCATTAAAGACATCGACCGCTGCGGCTACCTTGGGATCCATGCTCGGGTCGTTGATCACATATTTATCGAAGAGCCATTTGTTGATCCGCTTATTCGCGTTCTGAGTCGGCACGAACACGCGGCCCTGACTGGCGAGCGTCAGCCGCTGGCTTTCACCCATGATTTCCTGGGCGCGCTGGCTGACCAGATAACGGATGAGTTCCCAGCCCGCTTCCTTGTTCTTGGCGGTGGAGGGAATCGCATAACACCAGCCGCTGACCCACGTACATACCTTGCTGCCCTGCGCCAACATGCGGGCCGGGATCGGCGGCCGCGCCATACCGTAATTCAAGTTCCGTCCGTATTGCGCGACGGTATCGGTGATTTGCCAGAACCCGTCGATCTTCATCGCGACCTTGCCCGTGATAAAGGGATCAAGGTCACCGCCTTGCAGGTTGGACTCGAACGCCCTGACTTTCTCCACGCCGCCAACATCGTCGTACATCTTGGTCATCCACTCGAGAGCCTCGACGATGCGCGGGTCGTTGAGCGTGCAGCGTTTGCCATCCGGACTGATGAACTGTCCGCCGTTCATCCACGCGTAGATGTACAACCAGGAGTTTCCGTAATTCGGCGCAAATCCCAGACGGATGATCCGGCCTTGCGCGTCCTTTTCGGTGAGTTTGACCGCCATATCGTGGAGTTCTTCCCACGTCTTTGGCGGACGCGCTTCGCCCTTTTCGTCAACGTACCCCGCCCTCTTGAGCAAGTCCTTGTTGTAAAACAACGCGCGGTTGTCCACTTTCTCGGGAATGCCGTACACGCCCTGGTTTCCCGTCAGCGGATCGCGATACACAACCTCGTTCCAGCACGAGTCGTAAAAATCCGCGGCGTGAATTGCATCGGGATCGGTGCTGGCCTTTTCGCTCTCGAGAAACTTGTCCAGCGGGTAAAACGCCCCACGGGCCGCCCATTCCGTCACGGCAAACCGGTCGAACACGATGACATCGGGTGGCATCCCACCCGCAACGCTTACGAGAAACCGGGTCGGGTCTTCCGTCTGGCCGCGCGACGCGTTCTGGCCACTGACAATGCGGTACCGGGGCTTGGCAGGGTCCTTGGCATGGGCGCGGTCGCTCTCGTCTTCGAACGCACGGACGGCGTCATCAAGCGCGCCTGCCACGGGCCCGCCACCGCGTCCGACAAAACTGATTTCGACAATGCCGGGTTCCGGAGCCTGCGCCGAGCGCGATGGCGACAGAAACCATAACGCGGTCAGTACCAGTGCGGAGAGGAGGGCTACTTTCCAGGTGCTCATCGTCGGATTCGCGTGCGGATTCTTATCGAAACGCTTTCACAAGTCAAGCAGGCCTGACGGTTCATGCGGAAACTGGACAGTTTTGGTATTCTCCAGTACCTTCGCGCAAGACAATATGACGACAACGCGTCAGATCGTCGGAGCTTTGATGGTGACAATCCTAATCCCCATCGCCGTCCGGGCGCAAGATGGAACTGCTACCAATCCGCCGGCTCCGCCCGTTGCAGTTGGGGATGTGTCGAGCATGACGAACCCTCCCGCAGCAGTGCCCTTGACGATTCCTGGGCCAGCGGAACCGCAAATCACGACACCGCACCCCGCCCAGATTGATATTCCGTCGGCGACAGCGCAACCGTCCGCCAACCCAGAACCACAATTCCGCGTCCGCGCCATGCCGTTGGCGCTACCGACCACACAGGAGGCCCTGACGAAGTCCATGCAGTCTGCTCCAGGAGGTTCACAAGACAGACTCAAAGCCATCGCCGCGGCACAGTTGGCACTCGCCCCTCCCACGAATGCCAGCCCCTTCGCTTCCAGTGCCGCAGCCGAGCCGTTGACCAATGCGCCCGTCGGCCAATCGACCAATATCTGGCAAAAGAACACCCCATTGCTGAACGGCGTGGATTATCATTGGTAACTCTTTGTTGCCACACCCTTTAGGGCGCATCACAAGATTGGTTGCGTAATAGTCCTCCACCCGCCTCTGGCACTGCACTAGCTTCGCAACAAAAGAGGGGTAAATTGTGTCTATAATATGTGACGGGAATGAAGAGTCTTTTGAAATATAATCTGCGGGCAGCGGCCTGCCTGTGCGCCCTGCTCGCCCTGGGCTGCGGGACGGTCGCGAAAACCTTGGTGATGAACAATCCCAAGGTGCAAAAGATCCTGACCCCGCCGAAGCCTGACCATACGATCACGCACGAGGGACGCGTCGAGTACGTTGGGGACGCGGATAATCGCATCACCGTTCTGTACGTGAGCGGCACGCCCTACGAGATGGGGTACGAGCACGGGCGGTTGCTGGCCGAACAGGTGCGCGGCACCATCCAGGACGTACAGCTGGGCGCGTACAAATTCCTGCCGAAACAACTCCGCAGCTCGAAGATGATCTCGACCCGCGACGAGGACGCGATCATCAACGAACTCCTCGACCGCGCCTGGCAGATGATGGCGCGCTACGCCCCGAAGGAAGATCTCGAAGAGATGGCGGGTCTCTCCGCGGGAAGCGGCATTCCGTTGGATGTGATTCATCGAATGCACGCGATCCCCGACGTGGGCGAAACGAGTTGCAGCGGCATGGTCGCGAAAGGCACGGCCACGAGCGATGGCCACGTCTACCAACTTCGCATTCTCGATTACGGCGCCAACTTCAATTTGCAACGCCGCCCGCTCATTACGGTGTATCGCCCGACCACCGACAGCGCAAACATGTATGTAACGATCGGCTGGGTCGGTTTCGTGGGCGCGATCTCGGGCGTGAATGAGAAGAGCGTCGCGCTGAGCGAGATGGGCTTCGGCAACCCGCCCGGCGAAACGCTCGCGGGCACGCCCATGCCGTTTCTCCTGAAGAACGTGTTGCGATATGCGAACACCGCTGACGAAGCCGCCGCGATCATTCGCGCCGCGCGCCGCACGAATTCCTATGTGTATTTTCTCGGCGACAAACGCGGTGACCCCATCGGCATGATCACGTCCGCGCAGCATTGTCTGGCGTATCACGCGAATGAGGCCGAGACGCTGGAAGTGGAGGGCAAGCCGATGCCACAATTCCACGATGTCGTCTACGGCGGGCACTACGAAGACAAGCAGGCGCAGTTGGTCCACGACATGGAAGGCAAAATCGACGTGGCGGGGATTCAAGAACTCGCGCGGCAAATCGCCATGAAGTCGAACCTGCAAACCGTGATTTATGACCTGACCGCCGACCGGATTTGGGTCGCCAACCGCAAAGACAAAATCCGCGCCGCCGACCGCCCGTACGTCGAGTTCTCACTGGCCGATGCCTGGGCCAAATCCACGCAACAAGCGACGGCCACCAACGCGCCCCAGATTCGGGCGAGCAATTGACACGGTCGCCTGGTCTGCTAGGTTGTGTGTAGCGTGAGTCTGGCAATTCGACGATCAATCACCGTAGGAGCGATTTCCAATCGCGACCGGCAGCGCCGTCTACAGGCGATAGCCTTTGTGGCGTTAATCCTCAGCTTCGCCTCCCTCGCCTTCTCGCAGCAAGCGGCGCCGAGTGCTGTGTTGCCACCAACGCCGCAAAAGCCGCCCGTCTCACCGACGTTAGCGACCATCACGCCGGCCGGCGTGTCCGGGTCCGCGGTAAACCCAACCACCGTGACGCCACAAGCACCTGCGGCCCCGCAACAAAGCAAGCCCGACCTGCCGCAGCCCGCGACGGTCGGGACCAACACGCTACCGGCGGCCACCACCGGCCAACCGTTGCCGTCGGGTTCCACACAACCTTCGCCGTGGGACCGGACAAATGCTGTGCAGTCTTCCGTATGGGACAAGACTTCTGCCGCGAAAACAACCACCGATCCATGGTCGTCGCCACCACCCAATGCACGCGCTTGGGACTCCACCACCCCGCTGAATTCTTCCGGCACGAAGACCGAGTGGAAGTAGCGTGCGAATCACTTGGGGTTTTTGCTAGAGTCGCTGGCGGATGATTCCGCAATCGTACTATCGCTGCTGGGTGGAGGTGGATCTCGATGCGCTCCGTCACAATGTCGCCGCGATCCGCCGTCGCGTCGGCCCGAACGTCAAGCTGATGGCGGTGGTGAAGGCCGACGCGTATGGCCACGGGCTCGCGCAGGTCGGCGGTACGTTGATGCAATGCGGCGTCGATGCGTTCGCGGTCGCCACTCTCTCCGAGGCGTTGCTGTTGCGGCAAATCGGGGGCGGCGGCTGGCCGATCCTGTTGTTCGGCTCGGCGTTGCCCTTCGAAGTGGCGAAAATGATCGAGCAGAACATCACCCCGACCATTTCGACGCTGGACGAGGCGCATCTCTTTGAGGAGGAAGCCCGGCAACATGCCAAGAAGGTGGACGTACACGTCGAGGTCGATACCGGCATGGGGCGCGTCGGCCTCTGGCACGAAGACGCGGCCAAAACCATTCTGCAAATTGTCGCGCTACAACACGTGTGCGTCGCCGGTTTGTACACGCATTTCCCGTCAGCGGATGAAAACGTCGATGAGACCCGACGCGAGCTGGGTTTGTTCCAGAAGGTTGCGCAGGAACTCGCCAGTGAACAGGTCACGATCCCATTCCTTCACGCCGCCAACAGCGCGGCAGTCCTGAATCTGCCGGAAGCGCACCTCACCATGGTCAGGCCGGGGCTGTTGCTGTATGGGATTTGCCCGAGCTTTCCCGGTAGGGACGGACTCCGTAAACGGCACGCGAGCAGGCCGCCGGGCCGTCCGAAAACCGTTTCAAGCGGCGCGCTCGGCGGTCGCGCCCTACCAACGACTGCGGACAACGAATTTCTTCCCGCCCTCTCCTTCAAAGCGCGCGTGGCGTTCGTAAAAGAAGCCGCCGCAGGCCGCACCATCAGTTACGGCCAGACGTTCACGGCGGAGAAATCGATGCGGATCGCCACGGTCACGGCGGGCTACGCCGATGGATTCAGCCGGCATCTATCGAACAAGGCGGAAGTTCTCATCGGCGGGCAACGCTGTCCCGTGATCGGCCGCGTCACGATGGACCAGATCATGGTGGACGTGACAAAGCTCCGCGACGTGCAATGCGGTGATGAGGTGGTATTCATCGGCAGGCAGGGCGACGCCCAAATCACTGCCAGCGACGTGGCCGGCTGGGAGGACACGATTCCCTGGGAAGTGCTCTGCGGTATCACCAAAACCGACCGCGTTCCCTGCATCTATCGCGGCGCCGCCGCGGCGTGACGAGGAGCCAACGCAGAGCTAAAGCCTGCGGCTACGTTTTTTCTCGGAAGTGCGCGGCCGATGTTTCGTTTTTCCGCCAGTCACGCGGCGCGTTCTTGTCGTCTTGTGCTTGGCGGATTCCCACAGCGCGTCCAGTTCTTTCAGTGTGCAATCTTCGAGGCGGCGACCGCTGGCGTGGACAGCCTTCTCGATGTGCTGGAAGCGATTCACGAATTTCGCCGTGGCACGATTCAACATCTCTTCTGCTTGCAGGTTTTCAAATCGCGCCAGATTGACGACCGCAAAGAGCAGGTCACCGACTTCTTCTTCAAAATGCTTGCGGCTCTTGGATGCCAGTGCGCCTTTCAGTTCGCGCACTTCCTCTTCGACCTTGGCGACGACGTCGTTGACGTGTTTCCAGTCGAAACCGACGCGCGCGACCTTGCGCTGGACCTTGTCGGCCTTCAACAACGCGGGCAGATGTTTGGGCAGGTCCTCCAGATGCACGATGCTCGTGGCGTTCTTTTCGGATTTCTTGATCGCTTCCCATTGCTGGAGCACTTCGGCGCTGTTGCGCGCCGTCACGTTGCCAAACACGTGCGGGTGTCGATGCACCAGTTTGTCGCTGATGGATTTGGCGACCGCGTCGAAATCAAACGTGCCCTCTTCGCTGGCCATCTGAGCGTGGAAGACAACTTGCAGCAACAGATCGCCGAGTTCGTCCCGGAAGTTGTCCATCTTGCCTTCGTCCAGCGCGTCGATCGCTTCGTAGCATTCCTCGATAAGATTATGGCGAATGGACTTGTGCGTTTGCTCGCGGTCCCACGGACAACCACCGGGGCCGCGCAGGCGCGCCATGATCTTCAGCAGACGGGTGAGGTTCTTCGTTTGAGCTGCCATGCCGAGCGCTAGAATACGGACGGCGGAGGAAGATGGCAAAGAGAATTGGGCCAGCGCTGTCATCGTCCGGGGTTGCGGATTCTCAGCTAAAAACAAAACGAGCAGGGCGACGAATCACCCTGCTCGTGAATATAAAGCTGTTCCGACGAAGTTTACGCTCGGGAGCGGCTGCCGCTCGGGAACGCCAGCACTTTTTCTTCTTCCTCGGTCAAAGCGGTGCTCCGGAGTGGGGCCGCTTGTTCCTTTCGGCGCAATTCCCAAAGGCGTTCGAGTTCCGCCTCCAAGGACGCGATACGGTGTGTGCCGACCGTCGGAAGATCGTCCCCCGCATTAGCCAGACGGCTGCGCAAAATCTGCAGTTCGTCAGTCACTTGCGCGATTTTCTCCAATAATGACGGCTCCTTTACAGGACGCACCACCCTTGCTACACGACGCAGCGGAGAAGTCCGACGGGTCTTTTTCATAGTCTTTTGGCGAGTTTTCATCTTTTTGTATTAAATCAGACACTCTGCTTACACTAATTGTTCAACAAAAACAAGCTATTTTCGGCCATTTTTTGAAGAATAGATGTGCAACATGCTAATGGCGTGTGTATTACACAATTTGCAGTATACTGGTAACCTGAAGCAGATTGTGGTTACCAGACGCTCAAAACCGTCAACAGTCCAACCGATGGCTCAACAGTTTATCGCCATCGAATACGAAATAACCACGAAACTTCCTCCGCTCCAGCAACAACGGCAACCAGTATGCGTCGTCTTCCCACATTTCATTGTATGGAATGTTTGCGATGTCCGTCCACAAGGGCGTCGCTTCGTCAGTTTCGCACAACTCGCCCCTGCAATCGCTTGCGGCAAACACGGCCACGTGGAGCTTGTATCCGTCCAGGAACTGGAAGAATAACTCGCCCACCTGCTCCAAACCCGTCGGTGTGACACCGAGTTCCTCCTGTGTCTCCCGAATCGCCGCCGCAAGCGCGGTTTCGCCCTTTTCAAGTCGCCCGCCCGGCCCATTGATCTTGCCAGCCCCCAACCCACGCTTCTTGCGGATCAACAAAATCTGGCCGCCGCGCATGACAAAGCACAGGTTGGCATATTCGGTCGGCTTCCACGCCGGCCAGTCGATGGTATCCACATGGAGTTCACTTGTGCTCATGGTTCCTGATGTGGTGGAAGGTCCCTTCTTCACAGGCGCGAACAAATCCTTCAGTCACGGACTTCAGGTCCTCCCATCGCGACCGAATATGTCCCGCGTCGGACTCGGTGATGTCGTTGTCCACCGCCGCGCCCGCGATAACCGACAGCATCTCGGCAAATTCCTGCACAACCCGGTTGGTGGCCGGCACCACCGCGTACGATCGATGCCGCGCGGTTTTCGGATTCTTGATGAAAAAGCCGTCGGCGCACTTACAAATCCACTCCACAACGCGCTCGTCACCCGTCGAGCTCACCAACGACGCCATGCGATCCAGCGGATTGGTCGCGCCACTCCCCTGCTCGGGCGGCTCAGCCCATTTGTATACCATCGAGACGGACAACCCCATCTCCTCAGCGATCTGCTTGGGGTTGTGCGTCTGAAACACTTCGCGCAACAGTTCATGGGATTTCATACCACCGCCGATGATTACAAACAAACCCCCCATTTGTAAATGACGCTGCGGCTTCTTTGGGTTTGAGTAGCGATGATGAAGAGCATCATGACAGCCGCTTCTGTGACACGGGAAGTGCTTGACGCTTCCGCGGGGGCCGCGCCATCATGCCCGGCGCGAGAACTGATATGAAGCGCGTTTGCCCAAAATGCGATGTCCCGCTTTTTATCCTCCACTTCAAGGAGATTGAAGTCGATTTCTGCCATCGCTGTCGCGGGCTGTGGCTGGATGCGGGCGAACTGGAAGCGCTCCTGCACCGAGCCGGTGCGCGAGCGGACGATCCCCTGCTCCGTTTCCAGCGGCAAAACGGAATCGAACCCAAAGTCCGTCCGCATCTGTGCCCGCGCTGCGATGCGGCGCTGCACGAAATCCAGGTGCAACATGCCGGAGCGACGACGTTGACGCTCGACAAGTGCCCCCGGGGACACGGCCTGTGGTTCGATGCCGATGAACTGCAGCAACTGTTGTCCATGTTTCCGATCGAAAGCGGCGCGGCGAAAACCATCGATCATCTGAATGAACTTTTCGACGCAACAGCAAAGAGCTAAGAATCGTATGCAAGAGTGTGGCTTTTCAAGGCTGCAATTGAAACCTTTGGGTGGCAACCCTCACCCTGACCCTCTCCCCTCACCAGGGAGAGGGGAGTCTCCTCTCCCCTTGGGGGAGAGGATTGAGGTGAGGGGTATTGATGCGTATTGCATAAAACTCCTAACTACACGTACTTTTCAAACACGTCCTAATGAATGAATGAGGAGATAGAAATATGATTGCCGTGATGGGAATTATCTTGCTCGCGCTGGTCGGGCTGGTGGTCATCGTGGGACTGTGGATCGCAGGCGCCTACAACAGCCTCGTCCGGCTGCGCAACCAACCGGAAAACGCCTGGGCACAGGTCGACGTCCAGCTCAAACGCCGTCACGACCTGATCCCCAATCTCGTCGAGACCGTCAAAGGCTACGCCAAGCACGAGAGCGGGACGTTGGAAGCAGTCATTCAAGCGCGCAACATGGCCGTCAGCGCCAAAACAGTCGGTGACCGCGCCGAGGCGGAGAACGTTCTGTCGGGCACGTTGAAGTCGCTCTTCGCGGTCGTCGAGGCGTACCCGGACCTCAAAGCGAACCAGAACTTCCTCGGGCTTCAGGAAGAACTCACATCAACTGAAAACAAGATCTCCTTCGCCCGTCAGTTTTACAACGACACGGTCCTGAGCTACAACACCAATATCCAGGTTTTCCCGAAGAATCTCATTGCCGGCCTGTTCCACTTCGACAAGCGCGACTTCTTCGAGGTTAAAGCCGAGGAAGAACGCGAGGCTCCGAAAGTGAGTTTCTAGTGCTGACCCAATCTCGATTTCGCGACTTGTTGTGAAATGGGAGAATCCACCCCTCACCCTTCCTCTCCCCCAAGGGGAGAGGAGAGAGTCAGAGTCATTGATCCGAGGCTCGTGGGTTTCCTCTCCCCTCCGGGGGAGAGGATTAAGGTGAGGGGCTGGTATCTGTCTGTTCATCCTGACCCTCTTCTTCAAACTCCAAGAAATATGGTTCGATCATGTGGGAAGCCATCCTAGCCAACCGCCGACGCTCCGCCGTGCTCATCACCGTCATGGCGGTGATACTGGTGTTGATCGGCTTCAGCGCGGGCGAAGTGATCGGCGGTCCCGATGCCGGCGGGCTTGGCCTGTTGATCGCGCTGGTCGTGTGGGGCGTGATGATGCTCGTGTATTTCACCAGTGCCGAATCCATTCTCCTCCACGGTTCGTACGCCCGCGAACTCAAGCGCGAAGACAGCCCGCAGTTGTTCAACGTCGTTGACGAGATGTGCCTCGCCTCGGGCCTGGGGTTCACTCCGCGCCTGTATCTCATCGACGACCCCGCACCGAACGCCTTCGCCATCGGACGCAAACCCGAGACCAGCGGCATCGCCGTCACCACGGGCCTGCTGTATCGCCTGAATCGTGACGAACTCCAAGGAGTCATCGGCCACGAGATCGGCCATCTCAAAAACCGCGACGTCCAATTCATGACGCTGGCGGCGGTAATGCTGGGCACCATTGTCATTCTCTCGGGAATCGTTCGGCAGTACTTTTGGTACGGTGGGCGCGGCCGCAGCCGTTCCGATTCTCGCCGTGGGGACGGTGAGGGCCAACTCCAGATCATCCTCTTCGTCGTCGGCCTGCTCTTCGTGATCCTCGGCCCAATCATGGCGCAACTGCTGTACTTCGCCTGCTCCCGCAAACGCGAGTATCTGGCCGATGCCTCCAGCGTGCAATTCACGCGCTACCCGGAGGGACTGGCCTGCGCCCTTGAGAAGATTTCGCAAGCGCATATTCCCCTTGGGTTCGCCAGCCAGGCCACAGCGCCGATGTTCATTGTGAATCCATTGAGCGCCGCGAGCGGTGAACCCGATAGCGTATTTTCCTCGCATCCACCGACAAAAGAGCGCATCCGCGTCCTTCGCGGCATGGGCGGGGCATCGTTCACCGATTACGAAGCGGCTTATCGCGCGGCGAAAGGCGGATCCGTGATTGGCGTGCGGACCCTGCAGTCCGCCGCACCGCAACCCATTCGCGGGCCTTCCGCCGAAGGCCCGATTCAGACCCGGCAGGAGTCACACGACGTGGTACGACGATCCGTCGGCTATCTGCGGCTGCGCTGCAATTGTGGTCTGGATATTTCCGTTCCCGAAGGCTACGAACAGGACTCAATCCGCTGCTTCCGTTGCGGTAGCGTGCTGCCCATTCCGTCAGCGGCGAGCGCAACTGTCGCCCCTGCGCCTCCGGTGATCACCGCCCCTCCGCTCATAACGCCACCCGCTGCTCCCTTGCAGTTCCATCGCACAGGCACCGGGTGGGAATCTTTCCGCTGCACCTGTGGCCGCACCATTCAACTCAGTCCCGCATTCGGCGCGAGGCAAATCCGCTGCACCGCTTGCGGAAGATCCATCCAAATCATGTGAACTGAAACCGGAGAAGAATTGAAATGCACAAGCTCATGCTGACACTTGCCGTATTCGCGGTGACTCGTATCGCAGCCGCCCAGGAAAGCCGCACCGAAATTGTCAAACCCACCACCGCGCTCGATGATTCCAAACCGAACAACGACAGAATCCCGGCAGTGTACTCGGTCAGCGGACAATTCGAGCGCATCACGATCCTGCGGTTCAAGTATCAGGCCGACCTGCTGGCCGGCCTGGAGGCCTTCGCGAAACAGGAGAAGATCCGGAACGCCGTCATCCTCTCGGGGATTGGTTCAGTGCGCGGGTACCACGTTCACTCCGTCAGCAATCGCGTCTTCCCCTCGCGTGACATCTACGTCAAGAACCCGACCGCCCCCGCCGATTTGGTAGGGATGAATGGCTATATCATCAACGGTCGGGTCCACGCGCATGTGACGTTGACCAATCCCGACAAGGCGTTTGGCGGCCACCTCGAGCCCGGAACCGAGGTGTTCACATTCGTCGCCGTCACCATCGGCATCCTGGATGACAAGATGGACCTCAGTCATCTCGATGACAAAACGTATCGCTAAGCGCGCTGGCCATGAAACAAACGCTAACATGCGCTTGCGTCGTCTCCGCTCTCATCTCGATTTCGTGCGCCACCCACGCGGCGTACGTCCCTCGCTCGCCGCAGGCCGACCTTGAACACAAATCCCGCACGGAGCAGGAATTCATCGCTTTTGAACCGCACTATCAGGAAGAAAAAGCGGAGCGGATCGCCAAAGCCCGCGCCCTTTACATCAAAGTCCAGGAGCGGGAGGCGGCGGGCCAGAGTACCTCGTGTTCCAAGCAGATCCTCTGGGAATTCAAGGCGCTTGTCATGCAAACGGCTAATTTCAAGCTGATGGACCAACGGCTGGCGGATTTGGAATCCAGTCTCGCCCATCCGGAGTTGGAAACGGGTGCCGACGAACAGACTCCCGACGATGGCGGCTGGGGTCGATGTTACACCGAATGGTACTGCAAGCTCGACACGCTTGCTGAGTCCCTCGGAAAGGAGGCGAACAAGAAACGTGAGCCGAAATATCCGCCGCGCTTTCTCGACCGGGTGAATTCACCCGAGAAACTTACCGACTATCTCACGTCCGTCTCCGTATCCGATATTCCACGCACGGGTGTCGACAATCTCCTGGAATTCAACTTGTCGCTCTCCAATCTACTGCGCTTGATTCTCAGAGATCGCCCGAAAGGTTATCCTTGGGACCCGAAGCTGAAGGCTGTCCTCACGGACCTGGTCCTTCACCGCTTTCGCAACCCGGCCACCGGCTGCTGGGGCGAACGCTACGTTCGCGGCGGCCAGACCGTCTTTGTGGACGATCTGAGCACCACGTTTCACGTCGTGATGTACCTCAACGGAAATGTCTCCGATATGTCGCGCGTGATTGACACGACGCTCGCCGTGAAGGATCTCGATTATCCCGTCGGCTGGCTCTGGAAGGGCCAATACTGGAACCACAACAACATGGACGTCGCGGCCATGTTCAAAGCCGGTTGGCCACAAGCCAGTGCGGAGCAGAAGCAGGCCATGACGCCTGAGATTGAGAAGATGCTGCACTGGTGCCTGACTGAGTCGCTCCGGCCCGACGGATCCTTCAAACCAAACGTCGCCGACGGCTCGCTCGAAGAAGGCGAATACTACGCCACGTCGTTTCTCGCCCGGATCGGCTTCTTCGACAAGAAGGAACGCTTCTGGACGGACCGGGAATTCCCCGAAGCCCCCGCCATCCGCGAGAACATCCTCGCCTATGTTCTCGCTCATCAAAAAACCGGCGGCTCCGGCGGCGGGTACTACGAAAGCATCCTCGAGGATTGTCTAAATTATGACCCGACCCGTGACAGCGCTCAAACAACCACTTCCGCCAACGACGGCGCCGTGTCAGTACCCCGGGCTGATCTGGAACATCCCGATCGTAAACGACGCGAGCTTGTCGCCTTCGATCCGGACTACATCGACTCTCGATACGGACGCGCGGAAAAAGTGGAGGCGCTCGCTGAAACACTTCGTACGCAGGAAGCCGCCGGGCAGAAAACGGAATGCGCCAATCAGATCCTCAGTGAAACCATGTGGTTGCTCTCCGCGACCACCGACTTCAAGAGAATCGACCGGCGATTGCGCGATTTGGAGGAGAGTCTTGCCCATCCGGACCGTCAGGGCTTCGCGGAGGAACAGAGTCCGGAAGACGGAAGTTGGGGGCCATGCTGCACCGAGTGGTTTTTCAAGGTCAATGCCTCGTACGACCACATTACGAAGCGCTCGAATCAGGGCGAAAAGCCGCGGTATGAATTCCGCTTTCTGGATCGAATCAATTCTCCTGAATTGCTTACCAATTATTTTCTGTCCGTGTCAGTTTCGGACATTGCCCGTACGGGCGTCGATCATCGTCGCGAACTGAACGAATCGCTCTCCAACCTGATGCGCCTGATTCTGAGAAACCAACCGGAAGGTTATGCCTGGCATCCCCAGTTGAAAGAGGCGTTGCTGGATCTGATTTTCCATCGACTGCGCAACCCCGCGACCGGTTATTGGGGCGAGCGCTATGTCCGTGATGGCGGCGTACAATTCGTGGACGACCTGAGCGTGACGTTTCATGTTATCAGTTACCTGCACGGAGCCGTGCCCGATTTGCCCAAGGTGATTCAGACGACTCTGGCTCTCAAAAACTTGGAGTACCCGCAAGGATGGTTGGATGACGGCCAGTATGTGAACCATCACAACATGGATGTCGTTACCCTGTTCCGTCTCGGTTGGCCACAGGCCACTGACGCACAGAAGAGTGCCATGGCCGCCGAAATCAACAAGATGCTTCACTGGTGTCTCACCGAATCCCTGCAAAATGATGGATCGTTCAAATCGAACGAAGGCGATGGCGCCGACTCCTTGGAAGAAACGACTGCCTGGGGTGTCGAGTTTCTGAATCGCATCGGTTTCTTTGATCGCTCAAAGCCCTTCTGGACGAATCAGGATTTTCCCGAGGCGGAAGGGATCCGACAACGGCTTATCGCCTATATCCTCCAACATCGCGCTACCGGCGGTGCCGGCGGTGGTTACTACGAAGATGCTCTCAATCAGCTTGGTTACCATCCGCCTCCCGAAGTACGGGGCACATCATCGAAGTAAATTGAGAAACATGCAAACCCGCGCCGTTACTGCCAAGCTTGTCAGCCCAGTTGACCCCCTGCCACCGCTCGGTTAAGACTGTGGTGTGATTCACGTCGCCGCATCGCCCGCCAAGCCGACGATGGTTTTCGACGGCGACTGCAATTTCTGTCGGCGGTGGATTTCACGGTGGCAGGAGGCGACGGGCGACCGCGTCGAGTATGTTCCCTTTCAACAAGCTGGCGTCGCTGAACGATTTCCCGAACTGTCTCGCGAACAATGCGAGCAAGCTGTTCAATTCATCGATATCGATGGACAGGTGTATTCGGCGGCTGAGGCGGTGTTTCGGGCGTTGGCGGTCGCGCCATGGAAACGCTGGCCGCTGTGGTTGTACCAGCAAATGCCGGGCGTCAGGCCTCTTACCGAGTCGCTCTACCATTTCGTTGCTACACACCGCACCGCCTTCTCGTGGCTCACGCGGTCTTTTTGGGGACAACACGTCGAACAACCGACACATTTTCTCACGCGCTGGGTTTTCCTGCGACTGATGGGCGCTATTTACCTCTTCGCGTTCGTCTCGCTGTGGATGCAGGTGGACGGCCTCATTGGCAGCCACGGGATCACGCCCGCGGCACACTTCATGGACATGGTGCGGAATTGGGCGCACGAGCACAATAGTTGGGACGCGCACTGGATGATGCCGACGCTTTGCTGGTTCAGCACAAGCGACGCATTTCTACATTTTCTTTGTTGGGGCGGCGTGATGCTGTCCGTGCTGGTCATCTTTGGCGTCGCGACCGCCCCGGCCTTGGCCTTGCTCTGGCTTTTTTACCTGTCTCTCTCGGTCGTGTGCGATGTGTTTCTCGGCTACCAGTGGGATGCGTTGCTATTGGAGACGGGATTGCTGGCAATTTTCTTCGCGCCGCTGCAATTCCTGTCGTGGCCAACGCGCGAAGCGCCACCCTCGCGCACCATGCTCTGGCTGTTGCGCTGGCTGCTGTTTCGGCTAATGTTCGCGTCGGGCGTCGTCAAGCTCACGACGCACGATCCGATGTGGCGCGGCCTCACGGCGCTGACGGTTCACTACGAAACGCAGCCGCTGCCCACGTGGATCGGATGGTACGCACATCAATTGCCGGTATGGTTTCAGAAATTCTCTTGCGGTTTTATGTTTGTCGTCGAGCTTGGGGTCCCGTTTCTGATCTTCGCACCCCGACGATTGCGGTTTGTCGCTTGTGGCGCAATCACCACGCTGATGGTGCTGATCGCACTGACGGGAAATTACTGTTTCTTCAATCTTCTGGCGGTTGCGATGTGCGTGTTGCTTCTGGATGATGCGGCGCTGCTCGTTGTCGTAGGAGCGATTTGTAATCGCAACCGATCGTGTTTGGAAACCGCTCCTACGAAACCCAAACTGCGTTGGCCACCCTGGATCATCGCCCCGTTGGCCATGATCGTGCTCGTGGTAACGACAATGACGCTCACTGGCGCGTTCCGCGAACAGATCGCGTGGCCCGGCCCGATGGTGAAGTTGTACGACGCCCTGAGTCCCTTGCGAAGCTTCAATGGCTACGGCCTGTTCGCATCGATGACCACGGCCCGCCCGGAAATCATCATTGAAGGCAGCGACGACGGCCAGACGTGGCTGCCATACGAATTCAAATACAAACCCGGCGACCCGACACGCCGGCCGGCGTTCGTCGAACCTCTCCAACCACGGCTGGACTGGCAAATGTGGTTCGAAGCCCTCCGCGTGATGCGTCCACGCGCCGAGCCAAGCCAATGGTTCCTCAACTTCTGCGTCCGCCTGCTCCAAGGCCAACCGGAAGTTCTCGCACTCCTCAAAACCAACCCCTTCCCCAACGCCCCACCCCGCTACATCCGCGCCATGGTTTACGATTACCACTTCACCGACTTCGCCGCCCGCCGCGAAACCGGCGCCTGGTGGCAGCGGAAGCTGTTGGGAGAGTACTGCCCCACCCTTTCCTTGCGAACACCTGCCGCTCAATGACCGCACTGCGGCGTTTCGGTCTCGGGGCGGCCGGCGTTCAGGAAATCCAATGCCTTCTGATAACTGCGCCGCTCCAGATAATGCCGCAGCATGGGCGGCGTATCGAGACCAAGCTGTTGCTCGAGTTGCAAAATTCGGTTCAACGCGTTCGCGATTTGATCCGGTTGGCGACCGGCCGTCGTCAGCATGAACTTCTGCAATGCTTCGCGCAACTCTTGTTCGATCACGGCCATACTACCTGCGGATTCCTTCCAAATGTTTTCCGCGACGTTTGCCGGGCTTAAAATCCCAGAGCAACCAATCGTCGTCGGGGACGAACTTGCCGAGTTTGCGGTCCCATTTGTTCGGCAGTTTGCGGCTCAAGTCCTCCAAAAACGGCAAGAGCGGGCGTTTCGGTTTGTGGCGGCGTTCATGGTCATCGAGGGTGATCTCCTCTTTCCATCCAAGTTTCCTCCGATACGGCGCGAAACCGAAACCATCGAAAAAATTCTCGCCTCCGACGATCGGGATGTACCACAAGCTCGGAATGGCGCGGGGATTCTCCTTGATCGGGATTTCTCGCTCCAGCCGCGCCAGCAATTCCGCTCCCTTCGGGTCGTCCTTCAGATGATCGCGCAATTCATGGAGCGTCGGAAAATTGATCGGCGGACTGACGAACAGCACGGGCTTGTGCTGCAGCGTGGCCGTGATGATTTCATGCGGCGTGCCGACGCTGTAGATGTTGGTGGGGCAATACGAAATCGTGAAATCGCTCGTGTCCACCATCCGCAAATCGATGTGCAACGTCTCCCAAAACTGCCGCGCGCACCACGACCGCGTCTCAGCCCCCTTTGGGCCCGGCGCGTACGTCCAGCGCTCTTTGATCCGCTCCCCGCTCTTGACGTCCTCGCGGCCGTAGTCGTACAGCCCGCGCACATCAGGCTTGAACCACGGATCGAACACCGTCACTCCCATCGCTTCAAGGAACTCGCCGATCCGGTTGCGCCAGCCAAATTTCTTCTCCGCCGCGCGTGACGCGACAAAATCCATCGGCCCCGACAAATACACGCGCGCGCCCTGGAGCAACCCGTCTTGTTTGTTGGAACGCGCCATGGAAAGCCATGCTACGCACAGCCCGCCGCCACCTCAAGCGAAACATACCGACGTGCCAACCCCGCACTCCGCAGGAATTCGTCGGTCCGGCGTTCGGTTCTACTGGCTCGCCTCTTGCATGGCCTGGTCATAGACCGCTGCGGCGCCGGGCGCCGCGCTGGCGACAAATCCGGAGCGGAACGCGGCTTGTTGGGCTGGCGAGGCCGGGATGACATAGCTCTTCAAGTAGGTGGCCAGTTGATCGACCGTCAGACGGTATCCTTTCAGTTCACCGCCCCACTGGTTACCGACTTGATAATAGCCCTGCGCATTCTGGTTCGCATATGGGTCAACTTGCGCGTCCTGATCCGCAGATTCGTCCACAGGCAAGTCATACCCGGAGTCGGGCGTCGACGCGTAGTACGCGCCGCTCGCCGGGTACGGGTAACTGTAACAATATGGGAAGGCACAGCCATACGGGTACCCGTACCCGCCCCCATAGACAGTCACCCCAAACCCACGCCCACGAACAAACCCGTATCCGACACCTCTCCCGTGGTAGACAAAATGCCGGCCACCAAAACCACCGTGATAGACAAAACCCCCTCGCGACGAGGCGAAATGCCCTGCGAAACCACCATGCGAGGCGAAAGAACCGCTCCGGCCCATCGCGCCTCCGTGAAATCCCCCTCGCTCGCCGCCTCTCATCCCCTGCGCATACGTCGAGAACGCAGGCAAGACCACCGCGAGCACCACACCGAGATACGCTCGTCTCATATGTCTCCACCTTCTTTCTCTTCCCATTTAGACGTTACCAGCCCCGGTTTTGTTTCAAAATTTTGGAACGGGCCGCCACGGCCATAAAGCCGCCACTTTCGCCATGGAGCCTGTAATGAACTAGACTAAACCAGCAACCTGTGCAAGAATTTGGTGTTAATTGTTTAGAGTGGGAGCTATTGGTGCCCCGTAAGGCATTCACATTGATCGAGTTGCTCGTGGTGATTGCCATTATCGGCATTCTCGCCGCGATGCTGCTGCCCGCCCTGTCGCGCGCCCGCGCCAAGGGTGCCGCCGCCCAATGCTGCTCCAATCTCCACCAGATTTTCACAGGAATGACGCTGTACGCCGACGAGCACAATGAGATGTTCCCCGTCTCGGGAGCCACGATTCCGTGGGGCCAGGTGGATTCAACAACCGGTTTACCCAGTTGGATGGAACAGATTTTCCCATACGAAAAAAACATCAACGTCTATCATTGTCCACTGGATCGGGTCTCGAACTTCAGCTATTTCAACGGCTGTCGCGCGGCGTTTGTGGCTGCGACCCCGAATGGATTTGCCTCCGTGGATCGGCGGCGCATCAACTATCCCTCGGCCTTTGTATTGTCGGGGGATACTGGCGGTGGCGGCGGCAACGACACCGGCGGGCTCTTCGTCCCCGCCGATGCGGACAAGGATGATTACACCCAGAATTGCGTCGGCGGCCCGACGACCGGCAGCGATGTGTGGATGGCGTTCCAGCGCCACGGCGCCGGGCAAAACATCCTGTTTGCCGACGGCCACATCTCGTGGTACGGCCGTTTCGTCGCCAGCGACATGACCTTCCGCTACGATACGATGAGTGCGTGGTAATCCGGCCGTTGTCCGCCTTTGCACCGCATTCGTAACGCGCTTTGGTAGAATTCGCCCATGTGGCAACTCTCGGTGCCGTGGTGGGAATTCATCGTCCGCGCGCTCATCGTCTACGGGTATGGATAGTGCTATCTACAACCGTTTTCTGCCTGCCGCTCACTCCGCACCCTTGAACTGATCCGCCTTGTTCTTGAACAGGACATTGAAGGTCGTCAGGGAACCGTAGGAGCGCGTGATGTATTGCTGGAACTCCACCTTCTCGGCGTCCGTCAATTTCTCGTGGCCGTTGATCTTCTGCTCCAGCACGCGCAGGTTGTTGCGTAGCATCACAATCTTGTGGAAGAACACGTCGAGCGGGACCTCCTTCGCTTGCAAACTCGCGTCCGCCGGGTGCAGCATGATTCGTCCGCCGTGCCAACGGCCGCCAAGTTGCTCGACGACGTCCCCGGGCTTTTCCACGCCGAGTTCGTCCAACAGCGAGTGCGCAATCTTCTCGACGAATTGTTGCAGCGGCATATCCAGGCCACTGACGGATACCCGCGCATCCGCCGCCGCGAGATCGCTCGACTCGGGCGCGATGGTGTGCAGCGCATCATTAAAGCGAATGTCCGCCGTGCTCTCGCTGATGGATTTGACGATTCCCATCCCGTGCTGCGGATGCTTCACCTTCATGCCGATGTGTAATTCCTGAATCTTCATATGATCCTTAACGTGGTGTAATCACGATTCCTTAACAATTGGTTGCTTACGATCAAACCCCTCACCTTGATCCCCTCCCCCGGAGGGGAGAGGAAATTTCCAAGGCACCGTGCAAAGACCCGCTCCTCTCCCCTTGGGGGAGAGGGTTGGGTGAGGGGTGTCGTCTGTCGATGACACGAACTGTAAGGCCGCGGTTGTCACACAATGCCAGCCTCAGCCCTTCAGTTTGCGATAACGACGAATCAACGTGTTCGTCGAGCTGTCATGTTTCAGCGCCGGCTCGCCGGCGCCCTGCAACTCGGGTGTGATCCGCCTGGCCAAGACTTTCCCCAACTCGACTCCCCACTGATCGAAGGAATCGACGTTCCAGATCACGCCCTGCGTAAAAACCGCGTGTTCGTACAGTGCGACCAGCTTGCCGAGCACTTCGGGAGTCAGCCGATCAGCGAGGATCGTGGTCGAGGGACGGTTGCCTTCGAAAACCCGGTGCGGCACGAGCCAATCAGGCGTGCCCTCGGCTTTCACCTCGTCCGCCGTCTTGCCAAATGCCAACGCCTCGCTTTGCGCGAACAGGTTCGACATCAGCAAATCGTGGTGCTCGCCGAGTGGATTCAACGCTTGGTGGAAGCCGATGAAATCGCACGGGATCAACTTCGTTCCCTGATGGATCAACTGGTAGAACGAGTGCTGGCCATTCGTCCCCGGCTCGCCCCAAAAAATCGCGCCCGTCTGATAATCTACCCGTGTTCCATCCAATGCGACGTGCTTGCCGTTGCTCTCCATGGTGAGCTGCTGCAGGTACGCCGGAAAACGCTTCAGGTATTGGTCGTAGGGCAGCACCGCGACCGTCTGCGCGCCGAAGAAATTGGTGTACCACACGCCCAGCAGACCCATCAACGCGGGCAGGTTCTTGGCGAACGGCGCGGTCCGGTAATGTTCGTCCATCGCGTGAAACCCCGCCAGCATCGCGCGGAAATTCTCCGGGCCGATGGCGAGCATGGTCGAAAGCCCAATGGCCGAGTCCATCGAGTAGCGACCCCCAACCCAGTCCCAAAAGCCGAACATATTTGCGGTGTCGATGCCGAACTTCGCCACCTCCTGCGCGTTGGTCGAGACCGCCACGAAATGTTTGGCCACGGCGTGCTCGTCACTCAACTGGCTGAGCGCCCATTGCCGCGCGGTCTGCGCGTTGGTCATCGTTTCCTGCGTCGTGAACGTCTTGGATGAAACCACGAATAGCGTTTCGTCGGCATTCAGGTCGTGGGTCGCTTCGGCAAAGTCCGTTCCGTCCACATTCGAGACGAACCGAAACGTCAGGTCGCGCTGGCTGTAGTGCCGCAAGGCTTCGTACGCCATCACGGGGCCGAGGTCCGAGCCGCCGATGCCGATGTTGATGACGTTGCGGATGCGTTTGCCCGTGTGCCCCTTCCATGCGCCGCTGCGGACGCGGTTCGCGAAATCCGACATCCGATCGAGAACCTCGTGCACCTTCGGCACGACGTTTTCGCCATCGACTACAATCGACGCGCCACGCGGCGCACGCAAGGCCGTGTGGAGCACGGCCCGCTTCTCCGTGACGTTGATCTTTTCGCCGCGAAACATCGCGTCGATCCGCGCGCGCAGGCTGCATTCGTCAGCGAGGTTGATGAGTAGTCGCATCGTCTCCTCGGTGACACGGTGCTTCGAGTAATCGAGGTACAGCCCCACGTCCTCAACTGCCAGCCGCTCGCCTCGTTTCGGGTCGTCCGCGAAGAGCTGGCGCAGATGTTTGCCCTCGATTGTTTTGAAATGCGCCTGGAGCGCCTTCCAAGTGGGCCGCTGCGTGAGTTGAATGCCATCGGTTGTCGTGCTCATGCGCGCCACTATAACATGGCCCACAGTTTTTCCTCAATCGCGCTCTGTACCGCCGCTTGCGCTCGGTGCGCAAGCACGCTACTCTCGCGCGGTCGTCATGAAATCAACTCGCCACAAGAAAGCTGCGGCCAGGCAGGTGGTTTTCCTGTTCGATGTAGACAACACGTTGCTCGACAACGACCGCGTCATCGCCGACTTGCGCCGACATTTGGAAAACGAGGTCGGGTCGCCGCGCGCGCGTCGTTACTGGCGCATTTTCGAAAAGCTGCGCAGCGAACTCGGGTACGCCGATTATCTCGGCGCGCTGCAACGCTACCGCGCCGAACATCCCCGCGACCTGCGCCTGCTGACCGTCTCGCGCTTTCTGATCGATTACCCGTTCGCGAATCGCCTATTCGCCAACTCCCTCGATGTCATCGACTACTTCAAGAAGCGAGGCACTGTCGCCATCCTGTCCGACGGCGACGTCGTCTTCCAGCCGCGGAAAGTCCAGCGCTCAGGTCTGTTCGAGGCGGTCGACGGACACGTCATGATCTACGTACACAAAGAACACGAGCTCGCCGACGTCGCGCACCGTTTTCCCGCCCGCCACTATGTCCTGATCGACGACAAGCTCCGCATCCTCACCGCCGTGAAAAAAATCTGGAAGAACCGCGTCACAACGGTCTTCGTCCGTCAGGGCCACTACGCCACCGACCCCAAGGCCCTCGTCATCTACCCGGCCGCCGACGTGACCGTTGACCATATCGGCGACCTCTTGCACACCGACATCGAATTAAAATGAAACGGGGCTGGCGTGCGGTCACACCAGCCCCGAATCTTTCTGGCGGCAAACCTATTTCATCAACGGCTGAAACACGCCGAACGAGGCACCTTGAGGGTCTTGCAGCACGGCAAAGCGACCGACCGTTGGGATGTCCATCGGCCCGACGCAGACCTTGCCGCCCAAGCCGGTGGCCTGCTTGACCGAGGCATCGCAATCCGCCACCGTGACGTATGTCAGCCAACTCGACGGCGCATTTGGCTGCATCGTCTTCATCATGCCACCGACCATCGTGTCGCCGGATTTGAAAATCATGTAGTCCATGCCCGGAAGAGACGCGCTGGATCTCTCCATCTGCCACCCAAAGAGCTTCGTGTAAAACGCCCCCGCACCGGCAACGTCTTGCGTGAGCAATTCGTTCCAACTGAACCTTCCGGCAGACACGCACTCGGCGTCGGACGACGATGCGCCAAACATCTTCCCCAATTTATCCAGGCAACCATTCCAGCCGTGGGCGTGCTTGTCGCGCGGGTCGGCAGCCGGGAACCCTTCGTGCCGCAGGCGCACTTCCGTGGAGCCGTTCACGTCCACAAAATCCACCGTCACCAGCGTCTCGCCGACATCTTTCATGGACGACTCGGTCCAGCCCCACGTATACACGAGCCGGGATGGACGCTTGACCTCACGGAACACGCCGTGAATTTCCATCTCGCCATACGTCTCGGTGCGCGAGCGGATGCGATACTCGCCGCCGACGCGCAAGTCCACTTTCGCCGACAGCGCGCGGCAGGTTTCGGAACCGAACCACTTCATAACGTCATCAGGCGTGATCCATGCGGCGAACACGCGTTCGCGCGGCGCTTTGATGAGACGTTTGACTTCCAGCGTGAGAGTTTGGGCTACGTTTGTGCTCATAATGTCATGTTCCTTTCTTACGGGTTGGTTTGTCGGCGTTTTCCAAATAAGCGGCGAGCCTGTCCAACGATCCTTCCCAGAATCGCCGGTATTCCTCGATCCACCGCGCGGCCTGTTTCATCGGCGCGGCCTCCAATTTCATCTGGTGCACGCGCCCGGTACGGCGACGGCGCACCAGCCCCGCCTCTTCCAGCACACGCAGGTGCTTCGAAACCGCGGGCAATGACATGGAATATGGCTTCGCCAAATCGGTGACGCACCGGTCTCCCAGGGAAAGCTGTTCCAGAATGCGCCGCCGCGTCGGATCGGCCAGCGCCGCAAATGTGTGGTTCAATACGCGCCGTGAATATTTAACCATATGGTTTACTATTTACCGCAACTCGTCGCGCGGTGCAAGTAGAAAAGTGCGGGGAACTTCAGGCCTGGATAGGGCCAGACAGGCTTCCGGCGCCTACCGCCTGATTGGGAGTCACAGCGGCGACACGCGTCACGACGGGGAGCGCGATGTGAAACGTCGTTCCCGTACCGCTTTCTGTGGTGAAGGAGATTTCGCCACCATGCTCCTCCACGATTTTCTTCGCGATGGCGGTTCCCAGCCCGGTGCCGCTGGCTTTACCGTAGGTCACAAACATTTCAAACAGCCTGTCGCGGATCTGTTCCGGAATGCCGGGCCCGGTGTCGACAATGTCGATGTGTGTTTCGTCGTCCCGCTGCTCGATTCCGATCGTCACGCTGCCGCCGTTGGGCATCGCCTGAATGGCGTTGGTCGTCAGGTTGTAGAGCACGCGCGTCATCTTATTCGCATCGATGGTAAGCAACAGATCCGCCGGCACCTCTTGCTGAAACCGGACGCGGTTTGATTCGAGCATCGGTTTCAGCATTTCGGCCAATTCACCGATCCATGGACCAGCCTGGGTCGGTTGTACGTCAATGGTGACGTTGCCGCGGGCAAACTCCAACAGGTCGTTGGCCATATACGTTATGCGGTCGACGTTGCGAATGATGCTGTTGCAGACGTTGGTGGTCTCCGGGTCATTCCGCCTGGACATCAGCTTCTCGGCCTGCATCTCGATCACGGTGATCGGATTTCTGAAATCGTGGATGATCGAACCCGCCATTTGCCCGATTAGCGAGAGCTTGGCTTGCAAGAGGATTTGGTTGATGTACTGCGTGTTCATCTGGCGCAGTCGCTGGCTGTTGGTCTTGAGCAGTGTCAGGACGGTCTGCGGGGCGACCCCCATCAGCTTTTCCAGGTCCTCCCGACGCAGCACCCGCAATTCTGTTTGCTCCTGGGCGACGGCGTTGGCGGATCGAGGTTGATTGTCCACCAGGCACATTTCCCCGAAATAATCACCTTCCCCAATCAAATCCAGAAGCAGAGGCGCTGACCCGGCTGGTGTCTTCGTGATTCCGACCGACCCGCGGAGTACGACGTACATGCAGTCCCCCAAATCGCCGTCGTGAAAAATCGCATCCCCTGCAGCAAACGTCGCAATACTGCCTATCGATTCGCAGATGCGCAGTTGATCGGCTGCGAGGCCCGCGTATAAGCCCTTGGAGACAGGATGCTTCATGAGAATGGTTCGGAGAATGAGTAAAGCAACTGCTTAAAAGCAGCCTTCAAGCCACTTTGACCTGAAATGCAGCGCCTCCGGGTCCAACCTCATTTTGTGGCCAGCGTCCTGCTTTTACAATTCGTACGCGGTCAACTGTTGAGACCGGGAATCATGACGGAACTGGAAGTCGCCGAACAAACGTTGTCCGCGGTATCAGGCACCATCGCCTCTCTTTTCTCGGGGCGGCGCTCCTCATTTCTTGAGCTCGCCTTCGAGAAAACAAAGGGTCTGTTTGAAGGGAACTATCCAGGATATCAGCGCTGTGATACGCCGTATCACAATTTCTCGCACACGTGTGACGTCATGGTCGCGACAGCCCGCATCCTGGATGGTCACATCAAAAGTGGCGAGACCCCGTTGCTGATCTTGCGGGACTTCGAACTGGCAATGGCCGCTGCCTTGCTGCATGACAGCGGCCTGATCAAGGAAGTCGGGGATGATGAGGGAACAGGAGCGAGGTATGCCTCCATGCACGTGGCCCGGGGTATTCGTTTTGCCGGGAAGTTCCTTCCATCGCTGGGGGTAAAACCCGATGAGATCCACACGGTCCAACTCGCCATCCGCTGCACGGAAATCGATGTGGATATTGCGCGGCTGAAATTCAGGGACGAACGGGAGCGCTTTCTCGGTTGCGCACTGGGAGCGGGAGATTTACTCGGACAAATGGCGGCCGCTGACTATCCGGAGCGACTCCCCTCACTGTATGTGGAATATCGAGAAGCGACGCAGTCCGCCCAGCGTCCGGTTGCGGGACGCCGCTACCAGAACGCGGATGATCTCCTGCGTCGGACGCGCAACTTCTATGAAACCCATGTCAGGGGGCTGCTCAATATGCGCTGGGCCGGCGTGCATCGCGCCCTCACTCATCACTTTGCGAGCGGTCGCAATGAACTCCTCGAGGCGATTGAAGACAATCTGACGCGCATCGATCTCGTTCTTGCCGATTCACCAGGCATGTCACGGCGCGAGCAGCAGCATGTATAAAGAGATATCCTTCAATCTGCCATTTCCTCGATCTGCCGTGTGGTCAGTATTCAGCAAGACCGACTGGCTAAACCATTCGATTGGTCTGCCGTCCGTTACCTAGACGATCAACATTTGACGACGCTGCCTACAAGTCAGCCCGTTGGCGCTTCCTCAAGCAGAGAATCCAGATCCAACGGCTGCGTGAACATGGCAATGCCACCGTCAGCGTCGCGTGTCCAGAATGCTTCATCGACCAGTAGTGTGAGTGTCGTTGCGTCGACCGTCTTTGGCCACCGGCCGTGGAACGGCGCGGGTCAATCGAATGAGTTGACTGACCTTGCGGATTTTCTCCTCAAAGGTCTGATTGGCCAGGGCGCGTCGCATTTCTGGTTTCATAACTCAGGCAACTTCAATTTATGTCGTTGGAGGATTTTTTCCAGCAGAGTTTTGTCGATGTCGGTCTGTTGCAGGATTTGCTCGATTCGCGCACGGTCTTTGTGGCGTCCTACGCTGGCGGCAATCGCCACGATATGCTCGGCACGAAACACTTTGGCGGGTACACCTTCGAACTCAACCGGACGCGCTTCGCGAACCGCCTCTTCGGTCAGCCCATGCGCCGCCAGTAACTGCACGGGAAAACCGCGCGCCATGAGATGGTCGCCTTCCACTTGCCAGCCCTGCGCCTGTAGATGACCGTAGATGGCTGGTATACCTGCTGCGAGGCTCTTGTCGCTGGGAATGAAGAAGATGTCGGCATCGTAGGTTGTGAACGGTTCCACATAATAAATGGCCGCCAGCGCACCGCCCAACGCGTAGTCTTCGATCAGTCGTGCCTCAACCAGCCCATTGGCAGCCCGCAGGATCTCGGCCAACGGAATGGATGACGATTCGGATTCAGGCATCACGGCAAGAATACCCGAACTACGCCTTCGAGTAAACCTTCACGCCGCAACGCCTCGCTCAAAATCCGGCTCGTGCTTTCGATGCGCTATCTTCGTCCGAGTTTCCGCCAACTTTTCACTCGGCAACGCCGGCGCGATCAGGCATCCTGTCCGCCCACATGAAATCCAGCCGACTCGAGGCCTTCAGCGACGGCGTGATCGCGATCATCATCACGATCATGGTGCTGGAGTTGAAAGTGCCGCATACCGCCGACCTCGCGGCGCTGAAACCGTTGCTGCCGGTATTCTTGAGTTACGTGTTGAGCTTCCTCTACGTCGGCATCTACTGGAACAACCATCACCACCTGCTCCATTCCACCAAGCACGTCACCGGCGGCATCCTGTGGGCCAACCTGCACCTATTGTTCTGGTTGTCGCTCTTTCCTTTCATGACCGCCTGGATGGGGGAGAACCATCTCGCGCCGACGCCCGCCGCCGTCTACGGCTTCGTACTGCTGATGGCCGCCATCGCGTATTACATTTTGCAACGCGCCATCGTCAAGTTGCAAGGCCCGGACTCCCTGCTCGCCGCGGCCATCGGAAAGGACTGGAAAGGCAAACTCTCGCCCGCACTCTACCTCATCGCCATCCCGCTCGCATTCGTCAACCCGTGGATCGCCAATGGCCTGTTTGTCTTCGTCGCCCTCCTCTGGCTCATCCCCGACCGCCGCATCGAACGCATCCTGGCGACGCACGAAAGGGAATAAGCCTTCGCAGCCCCCTAAACCCTCGCGGGTAGGGACGCGCTGCTGCGCGTCCACTGGCCTCGCAAACCCTCGTGGTAGGGGCATTCTTGCCCCGAATTCGCACTAATTCGCACCGAACTTGGCTTCGTTTTCTAGCCAAAATGTCACAGCAACGAACAGCAATTTCCGGCATAAGTCACGCTCCGAAGATAATTACTGCATCCAGTTAACTCCGCCGTAATTTGGCTTCGTTTCGTAATTCTATACGTTCTCAGCCCCTCTTCCCCTCGCCGAAACCGCGTAACGATGTCGGCCTTCCCGGCGAGGTTTACCCCGACTTCGAGGTCGGGGCGCGCCGTCGCGGAATCGCCCGCAGATCGCAACCTTCCACCAACGATCTATTTCAAAGAACGACCGTGCCGAGCATACACCACCCGCCGCCACGCGTCCACCTCAAAATATCGATATCCGATACATCGTTTCGGCTGCCACCAAGAACGCCTAAGCGAACGATCTGCCGCCCTTGTAGCCGCGGCGCTCTGTCGTCGCGCCGTGGGAGCGACATTTACCCCGCATCCCTTTCGGGATTCCTGCCCCGAATTCAGACAAACCGTTCGGCATCGGTCTTTCACCCCGAATCCCCTTCGGGGCCCGACCGTGCCGCTACATCGACCGCCAAGTCTCCCAGACAGGCAATCTCACAAAGCCGCTCTTGTAGGCCGCAAGCCGAGTCCGACGGAGCCGAGTTTTCGAGACGCAACCAAGCCGTGCCCCGGTTGCAAACCTGAGCCATCCTTGCTGGGCTCGGAAACCCCGCACGGTGGAACGTCCCCTGGACGCCCCAAGTGATTGGAAATCTTCGGCGGACAAGGCTTCTACGAGGGCTTCGGTCTGGAACGTCTCTTCCGCAACGTGCAAGCACCGAAATACCATCCGTTGCCGGAAAAAGAGCAGCAGCAGTTCCTCGCGACTACATCCTCAGTGATCTTTATGCTGCAGGAGTGAGCTAGCTTCGCGCCTTGGGGGCTAGATTCAATAACTCAGCTTACCGATACCTCTGTCCGTGAGCCGTTCAACAAGTTCGCTTGCTACTGAATTGACCAACAACACGTCTGGGGCCGGCATATTGAACAAACTGGTCGGCTGATGTGAATCGGTAACAAGCAAAACAAGCGTCGCAGGCTGTTTGCTCCGGCCAGCGTTATGAAGTAGTTCGGCAGCGTCCGCCAAACTTTCTCCGCTTCGCTGAACTCGTACGAGGATCGGATTTTCACCGGGTTGCGTTTTCAGGATCGCGTCAATGCCACGATTGCGTTGCACGGGAATAATCGGCAAGCCGTGGAGATAAGCCAATGCCTCTTCGTTGCATTGCACGTAGGCTTCACGACCTTTGCGGAGCAGTTCAGATGAGGTTCTAACCGGCTCAGTTAAACGCTCCTTTGCGAGTTGGACGGCTTCGGACGAAGCATCAATCCCGAGCGACTTACGACCAAGCAATTCAGCGGCAACGAGCGTTGTGCCGCTGCCGGAAAATGGGTCGAGCACGAAATCGCCGGGCGAAGTGACCAGCGCAATGATACGCTCTAACAACAGGATGGGTTTCTGTGTCGGATAACCCACGCGCTCTTTGGCCTTCGGATTGAGCAGTGGAATATCCCACACGTCAGCGACAGGCACGCCCTTCTTGGAGCCGCCGTTGACTACCTTGCCGTTGTCATCGCGAGCATAGACTGATTTGCCATGGTCGTCACGCTGACGGCGTTGAAGGATCTGATCAACGTTCGTCGAAGGCGAGTAGTCGTCAAACAGCTGGTGATATTGGTAATCATCGGTCTTGCTGTAGAAAAAAATCGTCTGGTGCGAAGGCAGCGGATTGCGTTGCGAATTCGACCAGCGGCGGTAGTGCCAGATAATTTCGGAACGGAACATTGTCTCGCCGAATACTTCATCTAGCTGGCAGCGGATGTGATGCGAAGCGTTAGTGTCACAGTGGAAGAACAGTGAGCCGGTCGTTTTCAGGACGCGGTGGAATACTTTCAGCCGTGAACGGAGAAACTCAATGTATTCGGCGCGCGATTTCCACTCATCACTGAACTCAAACTTGGTTGTGCGGTCACGCGTGATCAGTGCGTGTGTCTTCTGTGTGAAGAACGGCGGGTCAACATAGACCAAGTCTACCGATTCGGTGGCCAGACCGTACGCCACTTCCAAGCAATCGCCATGACGGACTTCACTAGCCACGTCGTCCCGTCCTTTCTGCCGCCAGGTCTTTCAGGATTCCGAGCAGGTCAATGCCCGTGCGTCGATTCACATAAGCCCAAGCGGCGTCCGCGTAGTGATACTCGCCCTTCACACTTTTGTAGAGACTCTCCACTGCCTTCTGGATACGGACAGCCTGCTCGCGGTTCGGGTAGTAAAACATCACCCGTACCGGCTTGTAGCCGGCATCGCGCACCGCCTGCATCCGCGTGTGCTCCTTCGTGATGTGGTCGCCATCCGTCGTTGCGTCGCGCCACTTGATTTCCAAGGCATCGCGGCCCACCAAGCAATCCACGCCGAAAAGTTTCGGGCGCTTGCCGTGCGTGTTTGGAACACGAACCGAACCGGATTTCGGGAATTTCTCTTTGAAACAAAGCTTCGCCGCCTCTTCGAGGAATGAACCAGCGTATTTGTACAGAAACCGTCCCTTGTTCTGGTAAACGTCAATTAGCTTTCCCTCGGTCTCGGAAACCCCGAGCACCTGATAAATGAGGACGTGCGAGCGGTCGTCCTCTTCCATCGCGACCACGCGCTTATCAATGCTGCGCTTCAACTCGGCGGCATAACGGTCGGCCAGTGCTCGAATCTCATCTTTCACGGGTTTGATGATGCCAAAACGAGCGCCCGCCTGAATGCTCCACGGCAGCCCTGAAGGCCTTCGGCGTTACTCTGCGTCTTACCGACGACATTCAGCTTATGAGGGTAAGGGCTCATGTCAGAATCACAGCTTCGGAAGGGACTCTTCCACCACTCTTCGCGCAAGTCGATACACCTTCCACCGACCGTTAATTTTCGGCTTTATTTTCTGCCACCCCGACTGACTTCGAACGATTGATGCGACGTCCTCCCCAGCATTGACTAGCTCCGTCATAATCTCGACATACCACTCTAAGGCGACGGTCGTGTAGTTCTCCAGACGATGAACGGTCGACTTGCTAGCCGCGACCTCGGACTTCAGTTTATTCAAAAATGTCTGTCCGTTTCTCTCGTGCAGAAGAACCCCCACTATCGCGAGGGTGAAAAACGCTGCACCGCGCTTGAGGATCTCGACGCGGTTCTCATCATCATCGGCAATCGCTTCGGCCAACTCTCGCTTGACCAATTCCTTGGCAACTCGCCCAGCCTGCCATACAAGCACAAGTTCCTCGGGGCGAATTTGAGGTGGAAATACTTCCTTACGGTATATTGAGAACACCTTGCCCTTATCTTTGTAGCCAATGGCAGGCAATCCACGAAATGCGGCGAGGAACTGAGCGTTTATGTCGTGCTGGATCTGTTGAATCTTGCCATCGCGCCGGAACTTGGCGCGTTCGTCGTCTGTTAGCCTCTGTATTTCTCCCTTCCGCAGCGCGTAAAAAAAGGGCCGCGGCATCGCTGCCAGTTCCTTCTTGAGCTTCTTCTGTAGTTTATCCTGCGAATTCAAATCCCAGAGTCGTATCGGATTCTGCGAGTTGTTGAACGTAATGATCGAGTCAATCACGCGTTCAGACGCTCGGATGAAGCGCACTGGCACACGGACATCTCGTAGCACTCCAATCGAAGTGTTGGCCAGTGTCACCGTCGTCTGGCATCCGTTGACAATACTGAAATTCGTCAATGTAATTCGTCCACGCTTGGGGCCGGAGTAGTCGTCACAGATAAATGTGAGACCATTATTGTAGGCCCAAAAATTCTTCCGCTCTGTTTTTGAATCAAGAGTTTCTTGAATACCGGCGTTTACACCACCCTTGCGAGCTCCTAAGAAAAGGCGAACATTCCGGTCGAACAATCGGTCACCATGCTTCTCATAAAGCTCCCGCAACTGCTCTCCTTCCAACGTTGTAACAATCGCATCTCCGTATGCGCCTGACTCTTCATAGTAATTCGAGAGCGAGATTTCACACGCGGCAACTCGGGTGGATTGGTTGATACTTTCCTCGTGGATCGTCCTCAGCGTCTCCAGAGCCATCAACTTACAATAGCGTGATGGGATGTTCCCAGCCTCACTGTTGTTGAACTGTCGCGCAGTATCAGATACATCCCTCTTATCTGGACCACAGAACACGTAGACATATTCGACCGAATAACCGTTCATGACCGATTGATTGTACTCTGTAGCCGCACTCTCCAGCTCTTTTCGGCCCTCGCGCTTGCTACCTTCCAAGTCCTTCAGCCAGTCAGTCGTGTGAAGAAGCCCAAGGAGCTCATTCTTCGACGCCCTATAGCGCCCTTTCGCGTTGAATTTGAGTTGTCCTATTACAACGCGCTCTGTCTCGTCATCTACGAAAAAGAAATCGATATCCTTGTCGTTCCCACCATCAATCGACACAGCCTCGAATGCCTCATTCTCGTCCAATCCAAGATATTCCGTCGCCAACCACATTCCGAACGCTTTGCCATCGCTTAACTTGTAGTCAGCTTTGAACTTCCGAACCTTTTTGTTGAGAAGCTCCAAGAATGTTTGCATAGGATATCGATTTGTGCGTGTTTTACATCTTCATGTACACTTCTGCACCTTTTTCTCCGAATTCGCGAGACATTTCTTCCATGCCCCTCTTCAGCGCCTCGGATTCGTCAGTCTCCTGCTCACCCACACATCTTGCGGAGGCTAGTGAGCACGCGCGGGAAAATCAATCCGTTTCCCACTCGCCGCCGACTCCCGCGCAGCGTCGAGAATCTCCTGCGCCGTCATATTCACTTCCAGCGATGAAAGGCCGGAGGGTTGTAACTCGCCGCGGACTACGGCTGCCAGATAGGAAATTGGGTCGGCCTCGGGGCCGGTCAATGGTGCGACGGTGGTCTGAGTTTCATCTTCAAGTCGATCGCCCTGCAGCACTCGCAACAGATCTCTTCTTGGCACCAGCACGTAGCCGGTCTGACCGTAAATCTCCATATCCTTGCGGTTGTATGGCCAATTCCACGAGGCCTGGATGATTCCCTGCGCCTTGGGATACGTCACCACAATCGTCGCCTCGTCCTCCACTTTCGGATACAGATCGGGCTTGATGTGTTGGGTCACCGCGAAAACCGAAGTCGGACGCTGACCCTGCATCAGCCAAGTCATCAGGTCGGCGCCGTAACAACCGAAGTCCGGCAGCGCCCCGCCACCATCCAATACAGGGTCGGTGAGCCACTGCAGAAACTCCGGCGGACACCCAATCTCCTTCGGCCCGCGATGCCCGTCATGGACCACGAACTTGCGCAAGTCCCCGATCGCATGCTGTTCCACGACCAATTTGTACGCCGCGTGGTTGGCGGGATACCAGGTCGTCTCGTAATTAACCAAAAGATGAGTGCCACCTTTTTTCGCAGCGGCAGCCATGGCGCGGGCCTGTTCCATGTTCACGGCCAACGGCTTCTCCATCATCACATGAACGCCGTGCGCCGCGCATATTTCCACCATCCGTCGATGGTCAAACGTCGTGGTGAATAGCGCCACCGCCTGCACATTCGTCTTCGCCAGCAATTCTTCCAGACTGGCGTAAAACAAATTCGTGTTGAGATGGTATTGAAGCGCCGCCCGCGTCACTAATTTCTGGTCCGGCTCCACAATGCCGACCACCTGCACCTGGGCATTGGTAAGCGCCTGCGGAAGGAACCCCCGCACATGCGTGTGAACGAGGCCGATGATGCCAATGCGGACCGGCGGTTTGTTGCTCTCCTCGGAAAAAGCAGGCAGCACGCTCAGGCCGAGTAAACAACAAGTGGCAAAGAGGAAACTTTTCATGGCTTGCGCTCCTTATGTTGTTCTCCGCCAGGCCCCAATCGGGTTTCACCTATGGAATATCCAGTTTGCGGAACTCGCCAGCCTTCATCGTCGCGACGCTGGATTGAATCACAGACGCCGCCGCACGAAGCCGGCGAATGTTGTTCGTGGAAAGTTCAAGAACGGGAATGAGGCGGTCGGCAAGATTCTGTTGGTAACGGATGTTTTGATCCGTGGTCATAAATAGATCAAAATCCGGTTCAGCCAGACGGAGCAATTCTCCGTTCTTGATGCCGCCCCACCCGCGCTGCTGAACCGTCACACAATCATGGCCAACGAGAAGTTTTTGTACCGGCCACGGGACACATTCATCCAACAGAATCCTCATTTGGCGACAGGCGCAAGGAGGGCCGACTCAGAGCGTTCCAGGACGCGGCAAGCCATCTCACGCGTGACGGAGGGGAAGCATTCCAGAAACTCATCCAACGAGTAATTGTCGCCGAGGTAATCGAAGAGTGTGTTCACGGGAACGCGTGTGCCTTTAAACACCGGCGTACCTCCAAGGATATCGGGATCAATCGTGATCAAATCGCTGGAACTCATACACGGAATCTAGCAGATTCAAGCCTTGCTGTAAACCTCCGCGCCCTTCTCCACGAATTCCTTCGATTTGGCTTCCATCCCCTTCTTCAGCACCTCGGATTCGGCAATCCCCTGTTCCGCCGCATACTTCCTCACGTCCTCGGTGATCTTCATGCTGCAGAAATGCGGGCCGCACATGCTGCAGAAGTGGGCGAGCTTGGCACCTTCGGCGGGGAGGGTTTCGTCGTGGTATTCACGGGCGGTGTCGGGGTCGAGACTGAGATTGAACTGGTCTTCCCAGCGGAATTCGAACCGGGCTTTGCTCAGGGCGTCGTCGCGGAGTTTCGCGCCGGGGTGGCCTTTCGCCAAATCGGCGGCGTGGGCGGCGATTTTGTAGGCGATGACGCCGTCTTTCACGTCCTTCTTGTTGGGCAGGCCGAGATGTTCTTTCGGGGTGACGTAACAAAGCATCGCGCAACCGTACCAGCCGATCATCGCCGCGCCGATCGCGCTCGTGATGTGGTCGTAGCCGGGGGCGATGTCGGTGGTGAGCGGGCCGAGTGTGTAGAACGGCGCTTCCTTGCACCACTCGAGCTGCTTGTCCATGTTCTCCTTGATGAGATGCATCGGAATGTGGCCGGGGCCTTCGTTCATCACCTGCACGCCGTGGTCCCAGGCGATCTGGTTGAGTTCACCCTGCGTCTTCAACTCGGCAAATTGTGCTTCGTCGTTGGCATCAGCAATCGAGCCGGGGCGGAGTCCGTCGCCCAATGAAAAACTCACGTCATAGGCGGCCATGATTTCGCAAATCTCGGGGAAACGCGTGTAAAGGAAGCTTTCCTGATGATGCGCGAGGCACCACTTGGCCATGATCGAGCCGCCGCGGCTGACGATGCCCGTGACGCGCTTCGCTGTGAGCGGGATGTACCGCAGCAACACACCCGCGTGCACAGTGAAATAATCCACACCTTGCTCGCATTGCTCGATGAGTGTGTCGCGGTACACTTCCCAGGTTAGTTCCTCGGCTTTGCCATCGACCTTTTCGAGCGCCTGATAAATCGGCACGGTGCCGATGGGCACCGGGCTGTTGCGGATGATCCACTCCCGCGTCTCGTGGATGTTCTTGCCCGTGGACAAATCCATGACGGTGTCAGCGCCCCACTTCGTCGCCCAGCGCATCTTCTCGACTTCTTCCTCGATGGAGCTGGCCACGGCGCTGTTGCCGATGTTGGCGTTGATCTTGACCAGGAAATTGCGGCCAATGATCATCGGTTCAGATTCAGGGTGATTGATGTTCGCCGGAATAATCGCGCGACCGCGGGCAACTTCACTGCGAACGAATTCCGGATCAAGTTGCTCACGAATGGCGATGAATTCCATCTCGGGTGTGACAATCCCCTGCCGCGCGTAGTGGAATTGCGTGACAATCTTGCCCGCCTTCGCGCGGAGCGGCTTAGTGGCGCGGGCGTCTCGCCCGCGATTATTAACAATCTCCTCCACATCGCCGCGAGAAACAATCCATGGACGCCGAAGCCCCGGCAGCCCGGTCGTTTCGTTCCCTTTGAACCCCGGATCGCTCCATGGCCCACTGGTGTCGTACACGCGAACAGATTCGTTCGCCTCGACGCGGCCGGTATGGCTGACGGTGGGCGACAGCTCGATCTCGCGGAACGGCACGAGCACATCCTTGTGCCGCTGCCCCGCCGCGTAAACCTTCTTCGACTTCGGCAACAAGCTGCTGCTGTCCATATCACCACTGCCATTTTTCGGTGCGATCATATTTGCCTCCCAAAAACAAAAAAGCCGACCCTGAATCCAGGAGTCGGCTTCTCTACGTGTTTCCCTACGCCAGCATTACCTGGGTCAGGTTCCATGGGTCTCCCGCCTCGTGCGGAATCTCAGCCTCGAAAGGCTCCCCAAACGAATCTGCCTACTTGTCCGCCGTAGCTTTAGCGAAGGCGGATGAAAGAACAATCAATTAAACGATTTTCCGCAGCCACAACTCGAATGCACGTTGGGATTCTTGATCTTGAATCCCGAGCCCTGCAAGCTGTCCACGTAATCAATCTCGCTGCCCTTCAGGAAATTCATGCTCATCGGATCAATCACGACCTCGACGCCGTCTTGCGCGACCACTTCGTCATCGGCCTTCTTGTCATCGAACGCCATGCCGTACTCCATGCCCGAACAGCCGCCCGCATCGACGTACACCCGCAACGGTTTCCCCTGCGTGCCCTGATCGGTGCTCAACGTCTTGATGTGCTTCGCCGCGTTTTCCGTAAGTGTAATCATTGTGTCACCATCAAACTGCCATCACACTGTAACAAGTCCGTACCGTGGTGTCAAACTCCCCACGGCCTTTCCCGCTCACTCGGGTGCATCTGGATACCACCGTCAAAATCACATGCTGCGGTAGTGGGGCGGGCGTCTCGCCCGCCTCATTGTATGCTGTCAAAACCACGGGCGGGACGCCCGCGCGATTACTCAATCACGACCGCGCCATACCCTACGACGCGCGTGAAATCGCCGCTGACGTCGCCGCTGGTGCGGTAGTCGAGCAATTCGGCGCGCTTGGCGCCCAGTTTCTTGGCGGCGTGCAGAACGATGTACGTCGACGCGACGCCGCACATCGAGACTTCCACGTCGATCACCCGATCCATGAGCGCGTCTTCGTCCAAGTGCACGACAGCATCAAGCACCAGCTTGTCTTTGATCTTCGAGGCTTCCTGGTCTTCGTAGTGGTTCAAATCGGTCGAAGCCAGCAGCAAGACAGGTTTGCCGTATTCCTGGACAGATAGGGCAATGGCCGCGCCGATTTGGCGCAACTCATTTCGTCCCCCGCTCTCAGGCCAGCCACCGCCGATCAGCACCGGCACGATGCGGACGTTTGGGTTCGCCCGCAACAGCATCGGCAATTGGACTTCCAGCGAGTGCTCCTGGCCGTGAGCGCGTGTGTCTTCGGCGAGCAATTCACAGCCGTCGAGAAGCGAAGACGCCAGTGGCTCCGCGACGGGCACGTCTCCCACGGGTGTGTGCCAGGCCCCGGAACTGTAGACGGCATAACGGCTGCCGACATTCTGATGGTTCGGCCCGACGAGAATCACACGGTCGGGGATTTGCACCTGGGAATACACAAACCCGGCTGTTTGTCCGGAATAGGCCCAGCCCGCGTGTGGACAAACAACCGCGATGGCCTTGCGCTTCGTGTCGGTGGGGCGCACAAGCCTGTCGAGCGCCGCGTCAACTTCTGACACCGCTTCCGGATAAAACTGCCCCGCTACCGCCGGCAAACGAACCATAGCCCGCCTTTCTGCCCACCCTACATCCCTTACTATTGCACCGTTTGGACGGCTTCTGCAAGTGCGGTGAACAATCTATCCAATTGGCTATCGGTGATGCAGTACGGCGGCATCAATACAATCGTATTGCCGATCGGACGGGTCAGCACCCCGCGGCGGCGCATCTCGGTGCAGACCTTGATTCCCATGCGGTCCTCCAGTGCATACGGTCCCACTTCCACCGCGCCGATAAAACCAATCTGGCGCACATCCACGACATGCGAGAGTTTCCGGCAGCGATCCAGGCCGGCTTTGAGTCGTGCAATCTTCGGTTGCAGTTTTTCCAACGTCCGCTCGTCTTCGAACACCTGCAGGTTCGCCAGCGCCGCCGCGCAGCCGAGCTGGTTGCCGGTGTAACTGTGGCCATGAAAGAATGTTTTGAACTCGCTGTACTCGCCAAGGAATGCATGGAAGATGTCTTCCGTTGTCAGCGTCGCCGCCAGCGGCAGATAACCGCCCGTGAGACCCTTCGCCACGGCCATCAGGTCGGGCGTGACGCCTTCCTGCTCGCACGCGAACATCGTGCCGGTTCTCCCAAATCCGGTCATGACTTCATCCACGATCAACAGCACGCCATGCTTCGTGCACAACCTGCGCAATTCGGCGAGCAGTCCGCGCGGCCACAGCTTCATTCCGGCGGCGCCCTGCACAAGCGGCTCAATAACGACTGCGGCCAGGGTGTGGTGTTGTTCATCCACAATCTTTCGCAATCCTGTCAGGTCGTTGACCCGAATCACGTCGAAGAGCAACGGCTTGAATGCGGCGTGGAAGAGATCGATCCCGCCGATACTGACCGCACCGAGTGTATCGCCATGGTACGCGTCCGCAAAGGCAACGAACTTCGTGCGCGAGCGTTCCCCCTTGTGCTGCCAATACTGCGCCGCCATCTTGATCGCCACTTCCATCGCTGTCGAACCGTCATCAGAATAGAACACGCGCGTCAGGCCGCGCGGAGCAATTTGAATGAGCTTTTCCGCCAGTCGAATGGCCGGTTCATTCGAGAGACCGAGAAATGAGGAATGCGCGATACGATCGAGTTGGTCTTTGATGGCTTGCGTGATGGTCGGGTGGCGATGGCCGTGCAGGTTCGTCCAGATCGACGAGTTGGCGTCGAGATACTCGCGCCCGTTCACGTCCCGGAGAATCGGTCCGTCGGCGGAGGCAATGATGGCAGGCTCCTCGTTCACCCAATCCTTCATCTGCGTGAACGGATGCCAGAGGTAACGATGATCCAATTCCCGTAGGAGCGATTTACAATCGCGATCTGTTTGCCCCTCGGTTCTCATTCGCGACCACCCTCTAACCACGCCCAGTCGATTTCATTCTGATAATCCGCATGCGCGGTCGAGTAATGATAATCTTGGCCATGCCTAACCATTCCCTTTCGGACGGGGTTGTCGTGCATATAGGCCAGCCGTTTCTCGAAATCCGTGCGGTCGCGCAACAGATGATCATGATAGCTGTGTTGCCATAACGCCTCGTAGGAGCGACTTTCAGTCGCGACTTTTTCCATGTGTGGGTCGCGAATACAATTCGCTCCCACGGAGTAGGAGCGATGGATTTGGCGGCTAGTGTGTCGCTTGAAGGATTGCATGACCCGCTCCAATGTCCACCCTTCCCGTAGCGCCAATGCCACATGAACATGGTCGGGCATGACAACGAAGCCCAGCAACCGAATCTTTTCTTGATCTCGCAACCAGCGCAAAGAACCGATTACAATCCTGGCAGCTCCATCTTCCGCGAACACGGGACGGCGATCTGCTATGCAAGCAGTAACGAAATAGCTGTGATCGGCAATCGAAACCCGTCCTGTGCGCAATGCGGATTGGTGCGGGGGCCGTACGTTCTGCTTCACCGTCTGCGGGTCGCGAATGAAATTCGCTCCTACGGCGGCAAGGAACACGGCAATATCCTCCGCCGTGTGCGCTGCGGTTACCGTCACCCGCAGGCGCGCCTTGCCTTTCGGGACGGTGGGAAACCGGATGGCGGGGACGAAGATGCCGCGCTCGCACAATTGACGCGAGGTCTCGACGGCGGCGCTCTCGTCGCCGATGATGATCGGGATGATGGGACTGCGCGATTCGTTCTGGATACCGAGCGTGGACAAGCCGTTTTTCAATGCGCTCACGTTCCGCCAGAGTTGGTCACGCCGTTGGTGGCCCTCTTCGCTCATGACGAAATCCACTGCCGCCGCCGCCGCCGCGCATACCGTGGGCGGTAATGCAGTGGAATAGATGAGACTGCGCGCGCGGTTCCGCAAAACGTCGATGAGCGTCTGCGACCCAACCACGAAACCACCCGCGCATCCGAGCGCTTTGCTAAGAGTGCCGAGCGTGATCTCGACCTTGTCCTCGACACCGGCGGCTTCGGCGAGGCCGCGCCGGTTCGTGGCATATAATCCGGTTGCGTGCGCTTCGTCGATCATCAGCCACGCGCCATGGGTTTCCTTCAGAGCGACGATTTCCGCGAGCGGTGCGAGATCGCCGTCCATCGAGAACACCGTTTCGGTGACAATCAATATGCGGGGCCGTCTTACGTTCGTAGGAGCGAATTGCATTCGCGACAAATTCGGGTCGCGATTGGAAATCGCTCCTACGGCCCATTCGAGGATTTCCTCCAACTTCCGTAGATTCTTGTGGGGATAGACGCGAATGGTCGCGCCGCTCTGCCGCGCCCCGTCGATGATGCTGGCGTGGTCGAGCTTGTCGAGAATGACAACATCGCCTTCGCCGACCAGGGCGGAGATTGCGCCGACGTTCGCGGCGTACCCGCTACCAAAGACGATGGCCGCCTCCTTTCCCTTGAACGATGCCAGCCTGCGTTCCAACTCTTCGTAGGGCTGGAGATTGCCGCACACAAGGCGCGATGAGCCGGCACCGACGCCATATTTCTCAATCGCCTCCGCGGCGGCATGCTTGAGCAACGGGTCGTTGGCGAGACCCAGATAATCATTGCTGGAAAAGTTCAGGAACTCGCGGCCATCAATCACAATGCGCGGGCCCTGCGCCGAATCGACGGTCCGCAGCGCGCGGTACAATCCTTCCGCGCGCGCTCGATCCAGTTCCGCGCCGAGTTGGTCATCGAGATTTGACATTCGCGGGGCCGGATTCTTTCCGCAGAGCCGGCACGCGGCAACCACGAGGCCGGGTTCTACCTTGTTTCATCGAAAACCACTTCGCCCGCCACCATGGAAAAACTGACCGCCTTGTCGGCGTACACGATCGCCTCATATGGGTCGCCGCCGGCACCATCTGGCGGCGCAGCGATCAGATCGGCACAGGCGCCCGCTGTGATTCGGCCAAGTTTGTCACTCTGGTTTAACGCTTTCGCGGCGTTAACCGTGGCGAACTCCAACAATTCCTGCGCCGACAGTCGCGGGAACATCCGCCCCAGCGTCTGCATTTCGCTGAGCATACTGAGCGATTCATTGCTTGCCATGCTGTCGGTGCCCAGGCACACATTAATTCCCTGCGCCTTCCAAATGTCCAGAAGGGCCATGTCCCGACGGAAAAACCGGTGGGTATTCGGACAGTGAACCACGTGCGTGCCGGTCTGCTTGAGCAACGCGACGTCCGGCGGCGTGAGACAATTCGCGTGCGCCACGAGGCAGTTCGGACCCAGGACCCCGTATTCGGCCAGCAATTGCGTCGGCCCAACCCGCTTGCAATCGGACATATCGCGGCCGGCGCGCGAAACGTAATCATACATGTGGCCCGTACCACGACGGATCATGTCGTCTTCTTCCTCCGACTCGGCAAGGTGCGTGGTCAACAGCATGTTTCGTCCCCGAGACTGCCGCGCACACTGACGGTACATCTCTCCACTGGCGGTGTACGGCGCATGTGGCGAGAGCCCGAAGCCTCCGCGCACGGCCGGATGTGCGGCGATCAGATCCACCGCTCCGTTGACTGCCGCGCCGGCTTCTTCCGCGCGATTAAGATCGATCAATTCAATACACCACCACACCCGCAATGCCGTCGGCAGCACCTGGTCAATCAACCTCGGAAACGATTCGATGTTCACCACTGTGGTGGTGCCGGTGCGGGTCAACAACTCGAGGCCCTTTTGAATGGCCCCCACGTATTCTTTGTCGAGGTGCAGTTGTTTGGCCGCGCGCAACTGGAGAAGCCATTCCGTAAAACTGCCGCGCCATTCGACCTCGCCACGCAGACGCGTATAGTCGAGATGGCAGTGTGCGTTGATCAGGCCCGGTGCCAGCACGCGCTCGCCGAGGTCGCGGACATCGCCGGTGTGGGCCGCGCGGATCTCGGCGGCCTTCCCTACCGCCACAATCGTGTCACCGTCGATCGCCACCGCGCCGTCTTCAATCGGCGGCTGATCCATCGGCAACACGTACCGCGCACGGAGAATCATGGGCTTACTCATCTTTGTCACACGGGATACGAATTCGTTCAATCGAGCGGGCGCGACCGCTGTTTTCGTCCACCTCGACAATCACGCCGCAAAGCGCGACGTCACCCTCTGCGACCTCCATTTTCTGCGGCAGTTGGGTGAGGAACCGCCGCAACACCGCCGCGACATCCCGTCCCAACACCGAATCGTGCGGACCGCACATACCGGCATCCGAGATGTACGCGGTGCCCTTGGGCAAAATCTGTTCGTCGGCGGTGGCGACGTGCGTATGGGTCCCGATCACCGCGCTCACCTTTCCATCCAGAAAGCGGCCCATGGCAATCTTCTCGCTGGTGGCCTCCGCATGCAAGTCCACAATGATAATGTTCGTTTGCTGGCGCAGCCGCGCCACTTCCGCTTCGGCAGCGCGAAACGGGCAATCCGTGTTCGGCAGGAACACGCGTCCGATGAGGTTGAGCACGCCGACCGGCGGCACGCCATCGAGTTGGACGACGATCGATCCCTTGCCCGGCGCCGCCGGCGAAAAGTTGAGCGGGCGCAACAACCGGGATTCCCGACCGATGACCTCATAAATTTCTTTTTGGTCCCACACGTGGTCGCCGGACGTGATGATGTCCACGCCGCTGGTGAGCAACGCATCTACGGTTGAAGCCGTCAGCCCCGCGCCATGCGCGCTGTTCTCGCCGTTTGCGATCACGAAGTCAATCTGCCGCTCCTGGCGAAGGCGCGGCACCAGCGTCGCGACCGCGCGCCGCCCCGGCTGGCCGACCACGTCGCCGATAAAGAGGATGTTCATCCCCATGACTAATGCCTAATTCCTGGCGACTAAGGAAGCACGAATTCGCAAAACTCACTTCGCGTACTCGATAGCGCGGGTTTCGCGAACCACGGTCACCTTGATCTGGCCGGGGTATTGCAATTCTTGCTCGATCTTTTTGCTGATCTCGCGCGCCATCTGAAGGGCCGCATCGTCGCTCACGGCATTGGGCTGCACGAAAACGCGAATCTCGCGGCCCGCCTGGAGCGCGTAGCTTTTTTCGACGCCGGGGAACGCGTTGGCCACGGTTTCGAGTTTCTCGAGCCGCTGCAGGTACAAATCCATGCTCTCGCTGCGGGCGCCGGGCCGCGATGCGCTGATCGCGTCGGCCGCGCTGGCCAGAACGCCGTAGGTGGTGAGCGGTTCGACTTCGTGGTGGTGACAGGCGACCCCTTGCCACACGTCCTCGGGCTCTCCATATTTCCTGAGGAACTCGGCGCCAATCTTGGCGTGCGATCCTTCGACAGCGTGATCCATGGCTTTGCCGATGTCGTGGAACAGGCCGACGCGCTTGGCGATCTGTTGGTTCAGTCCCAATTCCGCGGCGATCATGCCCTCGATTTCGGCAACTTCGACCGAGTGATCGAGTACGTTCTGCGCGAAGCTGTGGCGGAATTTGAGCCGTCCGAGCAGTTTGACCACTTCGGGATGTACTTTGGGAAGACCAATCCGAACAACGGCCTCTTCGCCTGCCTTCTGAATCAGTTCTTCCAATTCCTCGCTAACTTTGGCGACTTCCTCTTCGATCCGCGCCGGGTTGATACGGCCATCCGCGATCAGCCGCTCCAAGGTTTGGCGCGCCAACTCGCGACGGACCGGGTCAAACCCACTGAGCACGACGGCCTGTGGCGTGTCATCAATGAGCACGTTGATTCCCGTGGCCGCCTCAAATGCGCGGATGTTGCGGCCTTCACGGCCGATGATGCGGCCTTTCATTTCTTCACTGGGAAGCGTGATGGTGCAATTAGTGGCGGTCTGCACGTAGTTCGATGCACAGCGTTCAATAGCAATGGTGATCGTCCGCTTGGCCTCGCGATCCGCCTGCTCCTTCGCTTCCTCGATGATGCGGCGGGTCATCGCCGCAGCTTCGGCACGCACGTCCTCCTGAAGCTGGTCGAGGAGCCGCCTCTTGGCGTCTTCGGCACTGAGACCGGCGACGCGCTCGAGTTCACGTTGCGCCAGTTTCTTCAGCTCGTCGAGGTCGGTCTGGATTTTGTGGAGTTCCTTTTCGCGTTCGATGGCCTGCATTTCCTTTCTGGCGACCTCTTCGGTCTTGCGGTCCAGCAGGTCCGCTTTGCGGTCCAGGTTCGACTCGCGCTGCATGATCCGCTTCTCCATTTCGATCAACTCTTGGCGGCGATCCTTGGTTTCTTTATCGAATTGCTCGCGGGCCTTGAGCGCTTCACCCTGCGCCGTTACCCGCGCGTCGCGGAGCATGTCGTCCGCCTGCTTCTGCGCGGCTGCGATGATCCCACCAGCCGCTGTGGCGTCGGCTTGTGCTTTGGCGCGGCTGAAGAACCAGCCGAGCGCGATACCGACCACCAGCGCGATGAGACCGATTATGACCGGGTTCATTGTCGGTTGCCTTTGATTTTGATAACACGTGTTTCCGTCACAACGAAATCCATGCGAGCGTCGTGCGCTTCCGCCGGAACTTCGGCTCGTATTTGGAAATCGAAGGCCAGGGCGATTCTCACGCCGCGCACCTCGTGGAGCAGGCGGTCGAAGAAGCCCTTCCCACGGCCCAATCGATTCCCCGTTTCGTCGAACGCCAATCCGGGCGCCAGCACCGCGTCGATTTGATCGGGCGCGGCCGGTCGTATGGCCTCGGGTTTGGGTTCTAAAATTCCGAATTTTCCTGCGACCAGGTCCGCATCGAAGTCGCGCAGTTCGGACGCGACGTACTGCTGCTTGGCCGGTTCAAAACACGGCACGCAGACCTGACGGCCCATCGCGAGCAACTGCCGAATCAGCCCGTGTGTGTCTACTTCGGTTTCCTTGGAGATATAGATGAGCAATCGCGTGGCCCCGGTGAAATCGCTCAAGACAGACAGCCGCTCCCAGATGGCGGCGCTTTTCGCGCGAACGTCCGGCGCGCTCTGTCGGGCGAGGTGCGCTTGCATCTGCTTCCGCAGCGTCACTTTTTCTTGAGCAGTTGCTTCCATTTCTCCATTCGCTCGCGAACCTTGAGTTCAAATCCCTGGTCGCTGGGTTCGTAATACTTGCGATGCTCGGGCAGGTACTCTTGTTCAACGACATGCCCCTCAAAATCGTGCGCGTACTTGTAGCCCTCGCCGTGGCCAAGCCGCGCCGAGCCCTTGTAATGGGTATCCTTGAGATGCTGCGGGACTTCCAGCGTACGCCCCTGCTCCACGTCGGCCTTAGCGCTCCAGATTCCCTTCGCGCTGGCGTTTGATTTCGGCGCCGTGGCGCAATAGACGGTTGCTTCGGCAAGGGGCAATTCGCCCTCCGGCCAGCCGATGAATTCCACCGCGTGATGGGCCGCCACGGAGAGGACGAGCGCCTGCGGGTCGGCCAAGCCGATGTCTTCCGCGGCCAGAATCACGATTCGGCGGGCGATGAAGCGCGGGTCTTCGCCGGCCACGACCATTTTCGCAAGCCAATAGAGCGCTGCATCCGGATCACTCCCCCGCATGGATTTGATGAACGCCGAAATCGTGTCATAGTGCTCGTCTTCGTCCCCGTCGTAGACGACGGCCTTCTTTTGAATGGACTCCTCGGCAATCGTGCGCGTGATGTGTCCCGATGGCGTTGTGAGCGCACCGATTTCCAGGGAATTCAAGGCCTTGCGCGCGTCTCCGTCACACGCGGTGGCGAGGAAATCCAGTGCCGCAGCGTCCACGTTCAGCTTCTTTTCGCCCAGTCCGCGTTCTTTGTCCGCGAGGGCGCGGTTCAACAACTCTTTGATGTCGGCAGGCGTAAGCGGTTTGAGTTGGAAAACCTGCGAGCGGGACACCAGCGGCGAGTTGACGTAGAAAAACGGGTTGTGCGTGGTCGCGCCGATCAGCCGCACGGTGCCATTCTCCACGTCGGGCAGCAATATGTCCTGCTGCGCCTTGTTGAAACGATGGATCTCGTCGATGAAGAGGATCGTGCGCTGGCCGGAGTTGGCGAGTCGATTGGCGGCGGTCGCGATGACGCGGCGGATGTCGGCGACATTCGATTCCACACCGCTCAGCCGCTCAAATTTGCCCTTGGTGGCGTTGGCGATGACCTGGGCCAGCGAGGTTTTGCCGGTGCCGGGCGGGCCGTACAGAATAATGGAACTGATGCGGTCCGCTTGAATGGCGCGCCACAGCAATTTGCCTTCCCCAAGGATGTGGCGTTGGCCGACGAAATCCTCAAGGACCCGCGGACGCATCCGTGTGGCCAGTGGCGCGGCGGCATGGTCAGCGGCCTCCGCCGATCCGGCGGGTCCCAAAGATTGGTTGGAAAATAGGTTGTCGGTCATGGCCACCAATCCGGCTCGATGCTCTGAGCCGTGTGAGACAAGTGGCGTTGACCGACAGGAGCCCGAACGCCCCGCGAGGCGGGGATCAAAAAAGAAATACCCCGCCGTAATGCCGTTTAAACGATATCTTTGAACCCCTTACTAATAGGGGGCTCTGTCGGGTGTTTCCTGCTTCCTGAGAAGGCATGCAGTCCACAACCGAACACCGAGCTCCGTCAATGACGGTGTTGGCTCAAAGAAGGTTCGTTTGACACGAACATGGCAGGGTATTTCAAAAACCTCGCGTTACCAAAGAACATCGGCAACCATCGTCGCCCGCTTGAGTCTTATTAACCGATTTCACTGTCGATTTCAAGAGTTTTCCAGTCGTAATGATGGTCGTCGCCTAGCATACCCCGCACATGTACGTCAGCTTTCGCGAATCTCACACTGCAACGTTTGCAATAACGAACGTTTCAACTGTTCATGCGCCCCGTTGGCTTCCGCGTCCGTAAGTGTCTTATCCGGCGCGCGAAACGTCAGCGAATACGCCATTGATTTCTTTCCCGTCGGTATCGAACTACCTCGATAGATATCAAATAATTCGACCCGTTCCAAGAGTTTATTTCGATTTTTCTCGATGGTGGCGACAACTTCGGCGTGGGATACCCTCTCATCTACCAACAGGGCCACATCCCGAACCACGGCAGGGAATTTCGGGAGTTCGTGGAATTGCCTGTCATCTCGCGCCGCCGCAAGCAGTGGCCCCAGTTCGACCTCCGCCACATACACCGCGTCGCGCAGATCGAGCTTCTTCGCTTGCATCGGCGGGATTTGCTTGATCTCCGCATTAGTGACGGAACCACCCAATTCTTCCAATGCGCCCTTCACATCGTAATAATCAAGCTTCGCAGCTCGCGCGCCTGTTTCCCACGAATGCGGCTCGCGGTGTCCGGTCACCGCCAGTGCGAGGCGGAACGATTCCTTCCCATCTGCCGCGAACACCCGACCCATCTCAAAGAGCCGCACGTCGTATTGGTGCTGCGACACATTGGTCCGCAAGTTCCCGAGCAATCCCGGAATGAGCGACGCGCGCAACGCCTGCTGGTCGGCCGTCAGCGGATTCTGCAATTTCAAGTCACCTTCACCCACGAGCGTCTGGTTCTGCGCTTCGTGAAACCCGAGCGCGGTCAATGTCCGCCGCACCCGGGCCCGCGCGTCCCATTGGGCATCGAACTCAGACACTGCCGCAATCGAAGGCTGCATCTTCGCGGGGATTCTTCCAACACCGTAGATGCGGCAGACCTCTTCAATCAAATCCACCTCACGCTCCAGATCGACGCGAAATGTTGGCGCCTCCACTTCGACAAAGTCATTGGAGGGCGAGGCTCCTGCCGGGCCGACGGGAGTAAGTCCTAGTTGCACGAAAATCTTTCTCACTGTCTCTGGGAGAACCTCGACGCCCAACAATCGATTCACCTGGGCGTAGCGGCAGCGCACGCGTTGCTTTTCAATAGGCTTGGTGAGGGTGTCGATGACGCCATGTGCGACTTGTCCGCCGGCCAACTGTTGAATCAACTGCGCGGCACGATTGCTCGCCCAGATCACCCCGTCGATGTCCGCACCACGCTCGAATCGATAGCTCGACTCGCTCGCGAGCCCCAACTTTTTGGAAGTCTTACGCACGTTTGGCGGAGAAAAGTACGCGCTCTCCAATAATACGTCGGTCGTGCGGTCGTTGATCTCACTATCTTTGCCACCCATCACACCCGCCAGTGCGACCGCCCGTTGCGCGTCGGCAATTACGAGCATGTCGGACGTCAGTTCATGTTTGCTGTCGTCGATGGCCGTGAACCTTTCCCCTGCTTGCGCCCGACGCACCACAATGCGGTGCTCGGCGAGTAAATTGTAATCGAATGCGTGGAGTGGATGGCCGCATTCGAGCAGTACGTAGTTGGTCACGTCTACCACATTGTTGACCGAGCGCATCCCGACTTTTTCCAACGTCTGTTTGAGCCACGCCGGGCTCGGCCCGACCTTTACGCCGCGAATGACGCGCGCGGTGTAGCGCGGGCAAAGATCGGGCGCGTCAACCTGGACGGATGTGAGTTTCTCAACGGGTTCGCTCGATTCCTCGACAACTACGCCTGGCAACTTCAACGGATTTCCCGTGAGCGCCGAAATCTCCCGTGCGATGCCGATGATACTGAGCCAGTCGGGCCGGTTCGGGGTGACCTCGATGTCAAACACCGTATCCTTGCCGCCGAGCGCATCGCTGAGCTTGATGCCGAGTGCCGTCTCTGGCGGGAGAATCAACAACCCGTCCTCACCCTTTGGCAAGCCCAGCTCTTCCGCCGAGCACATCATCCCCTGTGAGTCGATGCCGCGCAGCTTCGCTTCCTTGATCGTCATGCCGTTCGGCAGCGTCACGCCCGGCAAAGCCAACGGGACCTTGTCACCAACTTTGTAATTCTTCGCGCCGCAAACGATCTGGCGTTCACCCGCGCCATCGTTGACGCGACAGACGGAAAGTTTGTCAGCATTTGGGTGCTTTTCGCTAGTAAGAATCTGGCAGACCACGACCTGCTCCAGCGCACCGCCGCCAATTGTGGCGACATCCTCGACTTCAATCCCCGCAAACGTCAGCCTCTCCGCCAACTCTTGCGGCGACCAGTCGAAATCGACGTACTGCTTCAACCAGTTGTAGGTGAATTTCATCTGAACTGTGAAACTGTAGCGAGCCGGAGCCAAAGCGTCTAGCTTTTAGGATGATCGTCAAGCAGAGCGATGGGTCTCCAACTCTTGAGGCCGTGCTGAATGAGCAAGCCTCATGGGCAGTCAGCAATCACCCGATTTTGACCGTCGTAGCGGGGATCGCTTTGGTCTCCAGCAAGCGCAAATCCATCCGCTGCGAGGCGTGATCGATGTCGATGCCGACGAGGTTGCCGTCGGCGTCAAAGTCCGCCACGACATCGGTGGTGATCTCTCGCGAATCCACGCTGGGCTTCGCGTTGAGTTCAAAGTAGAACGTGTCCGTATCTTGGAAGTACTGCAGTTTCATGGTGACACCAATCATACCCCCGATAACGCGGTGGGGCCAGCCTGACTCTGATGGGCACGTTACAACCGCTTCAGAAACCCAACATTCCCTTCGGCGAAGAGTCGTAACTCACAGGCGCGGTTCGCCCTGTGCAGCATGCCAGAAGCGTGCGACCTAGACGACCTGCTTTGAACTGTTCACGCGGTACACGATGCGGTAGGAACTGTAGATCACTTCGCGGATGTTCGGGTCACCGATCTCTGGCACAACGCGCCCCGCCTCGGGAAACAGACCGATGGCTCTGGCTTTCTCGATGAGGGCTTTACCGAAACGAAGGGCGGCGGTGGGATTGTCTGCCGCGATATAACGGACAATGGCTTCGAGGTCTCGGATCGCGCGCGGCGCGAGAATTACTTGGCAACCCATTTGGGCAACCGCTTCTCGACTTCTTCCAGAGGCACGCCCTCGCCCCGATCCAGCTCACCAAGCGCTTCCCGCACGCCAGCCACAAACTCAATCTCGCGGGCGGTGTCATGGAGCGACGCGTTCTCCGGCATGCGCTTCACCAAATCCATCACGATTTCCTTGTTGCTCACCGCCCTTACAGTCTCACTTTTGCCCATGAAAGGCAAGCCGGTTCAGGTTCTTGGCCAGTTCCAGCGATGACAAATCGAATTCGGCACGCTGCTTCAGCCAGTCGAGGCCACGGTGCCTGGATTTTCGCTTGGCAACCTACCATGCTCATGTATTCTCCTTTTGTTCCATGAACAGCATCATAGTCAGTAAAGTTTCTGACTCCGAGGTCGCCAAACTGCTTCGGATCGACGAGGGACACTTTTCCGACCTCAAAGCGGTTGAAATATCGCCGGCCAAGCTGACGAAATCGATATCGGGTCTCAAACGCTGAGGGCGGTGAACTTTTTATCGGGATCGACGAGAACAAGGCTACGAAAGTCAGGTCGTGGCGTGGATTCTCGAATCCGGAAGCAGCTAACGGCCACCTGCAATGCTTCGAGGATTTATTTCCCCTCGGCTCTGATTATGTCATCGTGACCTTGCGACACGAGCCTCTCGCTTCCCCTGAGGAGATGATTCTCGAATATGTGCAGACACATGACGAGATCGCGAATCGGCAGGCCAGAGAGATCTGCTTCATTGGCTCTGAAAATAAAATGAAAACAATTCTCCAGCGCATGGTTGCAAAAGATCAACTCGAGCTGGTTCCCGGTAGGACTCGCTACAACGCTGCCTACCGCCTGCCGAAAAACTAGAACGCCAACAGATGTTTCTGCTCTGACGCTCGACCTTCCGGACGTCTTCCGAATTAAAACTGCTCCAAAAACCTCACGTCGTTTTCGGTGAAGAGGCGGATGTCGTTGATGGACCACATGACCATGGCGAGGCGGTCGATGCCGAAGCCGAAGGCCCAGCCGGTGTATTCGTCGTCGGGGTAGCCGACGGCTTTGAAGACATTGGGATCGACCATGCCGCAGCCGGCGATCTCGATCCAGTCCTTGCCACGGGCGCGGAATTGCGGGGTGCTGAGGTCGATCTCGAAGCTGGGCTCGGTGTAGGGGAAGAAATGCGGACGGAACCGCACTTCCGTCTCCGGCGAGAGTAATTGTTTGAAGAAAAATTCGACGGTGCCTTTGAGGTCGGCGACGGTGACGTTCTTATCGACGTACAAGCCTTCGATCTGGTGGAATGTAGGGCTGTGAGTAGCGTCCAGTTCATCGCGACGGAAGACGCGGCCGGGCGCGACGATGCGGATCGGTGGTTTCTGCTTCAGCATCGTGCGAATCTGGACGGGCGATGTATGCGTGCGCAACAAATGGCGTCCGTACTTCGCATCGGGCGGCATTGCCTTGTCGTCGACATAGAACGTGTCCTGCATGTCACGCGCGGGATGATCGGCGGGCGTGTTGAGCGCGTCGAAACAATGCCACTCGTCCTCTATCTCCGGCCCATCCTCGACGGCGAAACCCATGTGGCGGAAAATCTCGACCGCGCGGCCGAAAATCTGCGTCAGCGGATGCAAATGGCCGATCGGGTGTCGGCGCCCCGGCAATGTGGTGTCGATGACCAGCGCAGACGAGGCGGCTTTCGCTTCCAATACCTCGCGCTTGGCCGTGATGGCGGCGGTCAGGGCGTTCTTGATTTCGTTGGCAAGCTTGCCGATGCGCGGCTTCTCTTCTTTCGGCAATTTGCCGAGTTGCTCCAGCGCACCGGACACGATGCCGCTGCGGCCAAGATATTTGGCCTTGAACTGGTCGAGCGCGGGAAGGTCGGCACACGCCGCCAGCGCGGCCTCGGCCTCGGCGCGGGCGGACTGCAGTTGCTGTTCAAGTTCGGTCATGGAAACAGCGGTCACGGTAACGAAAACGCAAACTACAGGCAAGAACGGCTTTTCAACCACAGAGGCATAAAGTGTCCGACGAGGAACTCGTTGACACACAAACGACGGGATTGTTACGGTTGCGACATGCAGCGCATTGACGTCCAGGATTTCACGATCAACGGATGGGCAGATAAGAACACGGCCGATACGAGGTCGCGACGATACGCCGAGGAGTTGGAGGCGGGCAACATTCTGTTTTTTCCCGGTTTCCCGTTTGATTTTCCCGAAGGAGACCGCGCATTCCTGCGCGGCGTGCGGCAATCCAGCGCCGGGTATCACAAGAACATCGCCTATCGCCCGAAGCAGGACAAGGTCACGGGCGTCGAGAACGGCACGCCCAGCCAGGACCGTCTGCTGGCCGTGCTGCGGCGGTTTTCACAGGGCAATGTAAACTTCGTCGCGCGGCTGTTGCCATCGTATGCGCGGACGTGGAGACTCGATTACGCCAGCTTCCGTCCCGTGCAAGAACAGGGACGCCAACTCTCGCAAAACGCGCGCAACGACCTGATTCACGTGGATGCGTTTCCGAGCCGGCCGACCAACGGCGACCGCATCCTGCGGGTGTTTTCCAACATCAGCCCGGACATCCCGCGGGTGTGGGTAACGACCGATCCGTTCGACGTCATTGCGCCGCAGTACGCCGCTGAAGCCGGCTTGCCGACCATCGCCGGACGCGCGCGCCGGCGGCCAGGCCCCTCACCACTCGCGCGCTTTGCGGCGAAAAATCTGGGGATGCGCAAGCTGGCGAGATCCCACTATGACGAGTTTATGCTCGGCTTCCACGATTTCCTGAAAGCGAACCAGTCCTTCCAGCAAAATTGCACGAAGTACCAGTGGGAATTTCCACCCCTGACGACGTGGATGTGCTTTCTGGATACGGTGCCACACGCCGTGGTGTCGGGGCAATATGCCCTTGAGCAAACATTCTTTATCGCCCGCGACGCCATGGTCGCTCCCGACAAGGCGCCGGCCAATGTTCTGGAGCGGTTGGCCGGAGTGAAGCTAACGTACTGAGCCCTGCTGGGTGAGAAACGGCTCAATTGCGGCTCGCACCTCCTCGACAGTCACCCGTTCCATACATTCCATGGGCACGGCGTTCATGCAGCGTGCCTTCAAGCACGGCGAACAGGGTATGTCCGCTCGCAAGACGACGTGACCGCGTCCGTATGGTCCCGTGAGCACAGGATCGGTGGGACCAAAGATCGCCACGACAGGCGTGCCAACGGCGACGGCAAGATGCATCGGGCCGCTGTCGCCAGTCACCAACACGGCACACCGTCGTAGCAACTCGACGAGCTCCGTCAGGCTGGTTTTTCCGGCAAGATTCAGGCAATCCCCTGCCATCGCGGCAACCTGCGCGGCCTCACTGTTGGATCCTGTGAGCACGACACGATCATGCGGCAGCCGGGCGAGCAGCGCTCGGAAGCGCTCATCGCCCCACAATTTCGTCGGCCACCGAGTGGACGGGTTAACGGCGATGAGGCGGCCCTGTGCCGCGTGCGCGGCGATTGGTGGCGTTGCAGCAAGCAGTGCGTCCACTGCGTGACGGGCCGTCTCATCATGCCCCAGCGGGAACGAGACGGTTCGCGGAGGACATTCGAGGTAATCGGCGATCAGCAGGCAGCGGTCGACCGCGTGAATGTTGGCGGGAGCCGGTCGGGCAGAGCGCGTTGAATCGGTGTCGCGCCGAGGAATTGTGCCGGGCATCTGGCTGCTGGGGACCGTGACAATTTCGGTGTAGGCGAAGCGCGCACCTTCGCGCGCATCGGAACGGCCCACGCGGCGCGGCGCGCGCGTGGCCCACGTCATCACGCCGCTACGAAAGAGTCCCTGCAAGTCGATGACGAGATCGAATTGGCGGGCGCGCAACCGGCGCAGGAACGCGATGAGGCGCAGGGAGGATGCGGGCCCCGAGAATTCCGCGCGAGGTAGTTCGATGAGGTCGTCGATGATCGGACAGTGTTTGAGCAGCGGGGCAAGGGTATCGTTGATGAGCCAGGAAATCTGCGCGTCAGGAAACCGTTGGCGGATGCGGTCGACCGTTGGCAGTGCGTGGATGACATCGCCGAGCGAGCTGGGCTTGACAATGAGAATCTTCATCCACGCGCGAGCTTACGCTGTCGCTGTGCTTCTGTGAAGCGCCGCCACACCATTCATTATCGGCCATGCGCCAGGCGCTCGGCAAGCGACTCGGGCAGGCCGGCGGCGCGAATCTTCTTTTGGGTCACGGTAATGTCGTATTCCACGCGGCGCAATTCGATAACATTGCTCATGAGATCGAAGATCCCGTACGCGGATTTTGGATTGCGGTCGCGCGGCTGGCCGATGGAGCCGACGTTGATAAAGTATTTGCGGCCCACCTCGATTTTGATTTTCGAGTAGAGGCCGCCCTGGATTCCGTTCGGCCCGCGCACAAAGGCAATGGGTACGTGGGTGTGGCCGTTAAAACAGAGAGGTGTGTGCTGGTAATTGAAGCTGGCCTGGGCCGCGAGCCTGTCGAAGACGTACGCCCAGCGCTCCGGTAAATCGAGCGTGGCGTGGACGATGGTGAACGATTCGACGTGACGAACGTATTTGAGCTCGCGCAGCCAGGATTTCTCCTCCACGCTCAATTGCTGGCGGGTCCAGCGGATGGCTTCGGCGGCCATGGGATTGAACCCGACGAGTTCCATTTCCGACGCGCAATACTCATCGTGGTTGCCCATTACAACGGGGCAATTGAGGCCGCGGACAATGTCGAGGCATTCCCTCGGATTCGGCCCGTAGCCGACGATGTCCCCGAGGCAGATATAATGCGTGCAGTTCTGCTCCCGCGAGTCCTTCAGGACGCTTTCCAAGCCCTCCAGATTGCCGTGAATATCACTCAGGATCGCGTATCGAATCGGTGTGCTGGCAGTCGTCATGATGTAGGAACAGGGAACACACGTTGCTCGTTGGGAATCTGCAGCAAGTCCTCCAGCCGCCGGATCTCCCGCTCAATCACATTCCACGCCTGCGGCGTCTTCGAGTGGTCCAAATACCACAACCGCTTCCATTCCAGCCACGCGCCCAGTGCGTCCCCGCATTTCTCCAGCGCGCGCGCATAGATCCGTGGAACAAACTGCGGCGCGTCCGGGAAACTCGCCGCCTTTTTAAAATACTCGGCTGACTTGCAAAGTGCCTCCCGACACGGTGGCTCATCGCAATCCTTGCTCATCTTCTCGTAGTACAGCCAGCCCATCGCAAAATACAGGTCGTAGTGGTTCGGCACATTTTCGATCCCGCGCTGCAGAAACTCCGCCGCCTTCTGGTGCCATTCGCGTTCCCGCTTGATCCCCACGGCCTTCGTCACATTCCTCGGGTCCGTCAGCGCCCCATAGCCGATGTTCCACGCCATGTGCCATTGACCAAGGTCCCAGAACAGGATCGACTGCGGCTGCAAGGTCAGCACGACTTCAATGTCCCGGTATTGCCGCAGCCATTCCTTTTTCTCCCAGAAATCGTGGCTGTGAATCCACAACAGATCCGCCACCACGCCCCGCATCCCCGCCAGCAACGCAATGGCGAGGTTCTGGCTCATGGCCTCGCGCAACTGGAACGTGACGCGCGCCCCGCCGTACTTCATGTTCAGCCGCTGCGCGCGGATGGAATTCTCCAGCGGGAGCAACCCCAACCCCGCGCCGAACAACAGTATGGCCACGACCAGTTTCGTTCTCATGGATTGAATCGGGAGTATGTACTTAACCCCGACAGGCCGTCAAGCGAGCGGTGGCCCGGGTAGTGCCTTAATTTGAAGTCGTGGTCACTTGGCTGTTACGGCGGTCAGCACGAATGCAGTGCCGATGAGGAACGTCCAAAAGCTAACTGGCGGAGGCGTTACAGCAAGCGAAAACAGTAGAGCTGCCACGCCTAGTGTGGCCAGAAGAATCCGCCATACCTGAGAGCTTGATTCTTGCTCAACCATGCCTTCGGTCTATCATACTCCCCAATTGTACCACAATAATCTTCTGTGCTACCAAGATACCGTCAGGTGGACACGGCGAGATTCGGACTCGCATTTCTGGGGTGTAGAGCCGCAGCGACTTGTCCAGTTAGTCTACGCGCCCACGTGACATCACCCTGATAGTTCAATCTCGAAATCCAACTCTGTCTTTTCACGAATCGGGTAGTGTCGATTTAGTTTCTTGGATTGGCACAACGATTGGGGTCACATCTGGACATTAGACATTTGGATTGACGGGTCGTGGAAAGAAAGGCAGAGTTGCGTCATGGCGCGACCGTTACGAATCGCAGTAGCCGGTGGATGGTACCACGTGACCGCACGGGGGAACGAGCGCCGCGCGATTTTTCGAGACGCACGAGAT